>OGZL01000009.1_pt1 | contig 86586 bp, 87 predicted proteins | sample 1576761 | NCBI WGS metagenome assembly OGZL01 (sample SAMEA3541595, study PRJEB24748) | human gut metagenome | biome: human gut; feature: human-associated habitat; material: faeces | place: China | collected 2012
CTGGTAATGACCATGACTTGCAAATGAAGAATTTCGCTTGGGGTGGAATGAGTGGGGTAGGTGGATATACAGAGAACTATAATAGTAATAAATGGTATAAGGTAGAATCAAGAATTGATGCCACTTGGACTTATAAGTCTTTTAATGCAAGATCAATAAAGGATAATAGATTAGCTCAATTATTTTATCAATCATCACTAAGTGATACTGGATTTAGGGTTTTATCATGTACTATCAAAGTTTCTGGTTTAACAGACGGACAAGGAATTGAATATGTTTCTAATGGAACACAACAATTTGTTATAATGAGAATTGAAAATGATGGTATATATCATCTACCAAGTTTTGATTTTGGAGCTAAAAATGCTTATTACGGATTCAAGTTCTTAAAATTACAGGAATCTTGCAATATCACCATCGAACAACTTCCCCTCTACCCCGGCGCACTTGTCTTTGATGGAGTAGACGATTATGGTGTCTGTGATAACTTCCCTATTCTGACTAAGGAAAAGGGATATACGGTTGTGGCGTTGAGGCAGTGGTTATCTTTTCAAGATATTGGATATCCCACTTTAGTAGTTAATTCAACCGATAGGTTGGCTGCTTTTAGTTTTGAAGATTTTAGAAGCAAAACTAAATCAACATGGAATTGGGGAAGAAGTGTTGGGCTTTCAGATTATAAAATACCTTTACTTTATACCTACCAAACATCTACTTCATATAATAGTAAAACTATTTATGCTGGTGCTACAGAAGAAGGAAGTAACATATTACAAGTGTGTCGTTCTGGAATTTATTGTGCAAATGCTGCCATTTGGGAAATAGTTATTCTCGACCACGATGCCACCGAAGAAGAACTGACCAAGATCAAAGACTACTTCATCAAAACCTATCCTTGGCTCTTCCCCGACCAGGCATGGACTGTCACTGGCAAAACCAACGAGGACAAAGATCGTGCTACTATTGCCAACATTACGGGCAATGGTAATGATCTTGTACTGTCTAATTTTGGGTTTGCAGAAGGGAGTGGGTATGGGTTGTATGCTGAAAATTATACTGGTGGTAGATGGGTTCAATCTACTGATAGAGCGGATTTAACTTGGACGAGTTATTCTGTAAATATAACTTCAGTTAAAGTTGCGTCTACACAGTTATATTATCAATCCTATCCTGAACAACCTTCTTTTATAGTTCCTTCTTATAAGATAAAAGTTTATGGACTGAAAGATGGTCAAACCCTATCTTATAGACAAGCAACTTCTGAAGGGCAACAATTATATAAAATATCAGAAGATGGAACTTATACATTACCGTCTTTTCCATTTAAAGCAAATGGAGATTGGTATGGATTTACCTTAAATAAGGTACAAGAATCCTGTGACATTACTATAGAGCAAATCCCCGAATACGAAGGATACCTCATTACTGATGGGGTGGATGATGAAATAATCAGTGCTAAACTAATTCAATTCGCAGATAAATTTACCATTGTTGGTGATTGGAAGTTTATGGAAGATAGAAATGATAATGCAGGATTATTGAAAGCAAATCAAATTTACATCTATAATGCTACAACAGGAATGAGGATTTTTTTAAAACAGGGTTTAAAAAACTATCGTTTTTCTTGTAAAAAGATTAACGCTTTGACTTCTGATGGATGGGTGTATGATGAAAAATGGGATAAATACAAAGTTTATCCTATTGGAAGTAATATTGATATTTCAGACCGTTTATTTTTAGGTTTTTATAGCTCAAATTTTACCAAAATAGCCCTAAAAAACTTAGGCATCTACGACAATCAGATCCTTTCTGAAGACGACTGTATCAAAGCATATAACTATTTACAAACTTTAAAAGCAAAATAATATGAAATTCATTATCATACCAAAAGAAGTATATGATTCCGTATCTGAAGAAAAGAGACGTGAATTAGGAATAGGTAGCCCAAGAGCGAGCGTAGACGGTTCTAAAGTTATTTTGCACGTAAATCATTATGACCATCTATTTAAGTCTTTAGACATGCAGGCTGATGACGAACCTCAATATCCGTATCCGGTATATGACAGCCCTTCTTCTGAGTTTGAATCTGTTCTTTCATCTAAAGAATGGGTGTCTGATGTTAATGACGAGCGTCTTTGATCTTGTTATGGTTGGGGCAATTACTATATTTGTAAAAAGTTGAATAATTAAAGCGTGTGGTAGCGTTGTCTACCATATAATCATCATGTTTCAGATAATAATAGGATGCGTTTTGGCTAATATCCTTACGATAGCAATCATCGGTTTATCCCTGTATTTAGCGTATCGTAAAAACGAAGATCGTTTAAAGGCTTTGGATTCTAAGATTGATCAAAAGGTTGAGGACGTAAAAAACAAGGTTGGCGCGGTGATGGACATCGTAGACCAGATCAAGAAGTTGTTGGACAAAATTAACAAGAAATAAAAAATGGCAGAAGTAGGTTATAATAGTAAATTCGAAGGTTTGGAGGTTGATTCCAGACTTGAGAATGTGGTGCAGGCCGCTCCTGGGACGGGCTCAGAGTCGGGCAAAGGAGGCCTTATCCCGGCTCCCCCTGCCGGAAGTCAAGACGGTAGCAAGACTCTCCTTAGTAATATGACATGGGGAGATCATGTAACAAAACAGTACATAGATGATGCTGTATCGGCAGCAGGGTGGAATAAGCAGATTGTTAGCAAACTTCCTACTGTTGAAGAGGCGAAGGATAATGTCATGTATCTTGTAAAAGATGATGTAGCATCTACAGAAACCAAAAACGTGTATAACGAATATATTTTGGTTACTGAAGAAGGTGGTGGTAAGGTGCTTGAATCGCTTGGTATGGTAAGTACCGGAGTAGATTCGAATTATCTTGATCTTTCTATGTTTTCAGGTAATTCAGGAACACTTGATGAAGCTTCTTTTGGGAAGGTCCTGGATGCTTACAATAATAAAATTACGTTAGGAAAGTTAGCTGGTAATTACTATTCTTTGGATTATTTTTTAGATGGCAGGGATTTTGAAGGTAATTTCGAACTAAGAATAATACTTGTTTCGTTTTCAGATACCAACCCTGGAGAAGGTGTATCTGAATCTGATATAGAAATTCAGGTGGGGACTTTTGTTGTTATTCAAGATAAGACATATAAGGTTATGAACAATATGGTTACGTTGTCTAATACGATATTGTCTTATTTGAATTTTATGGCTATGCCCCCTAAGGTTGTTACAACATTGGCTAATCTTCCTAAATATGCTCATAATATCATAGCTAACGTAGCTTCTGCTACGAGCCTGTCTATGACCGTATCTTCTGAGTATGTTGGGAGGGAGTGGCAGGTGCGGGTCAACAACACCACCGGCACAGACATCACACAGCCACTTCCTACCTCTGGCCAGTTCCAGAGTATGTCAGGCGATAGCGTAATAGTACCTAAAAACAGTTTTATAGAATTAAGTATCTGGTATATCAATGATAAGTTGGTTATCAGAGTAGGTGAACAAGCTTAATAGAAAGGATAGAGTATGCTTTATGTAAATGAGAATATAAAAGGTTTTTATTGGGAAGGATACGAGTTGGACTCCTCTTCTTACGAAGTAGGGTATTCTTACCAAGATTTCTTAGATGGTAAATGGGTCCAACTTGATTCCGATCAAGAAAAATTCCATCAAGACAATCCGGATGCGAGTGTGAAAGAAGTTATTGCCATGCAGCTTGACCCGGAGCCTCCTGGACCAACTGAAGAGGAGTTGCTTGCCAAGGCTAAGGACAAGAAAGTTTCTGAGGCCAGGGAATATGCTTATTCTGATGCTGTCCGTTCTTATAGTTTGGATGGTAAACAGATATGGTATAACAGCAGCATGAGGCAGAAGGTTAAAAACGATATTGACGTAGCAAAAGGAAGCGGGATATACACCGTATCCGTAGCAGATTCAGAATACGAGCTTGATATTGCTAATACGGCAATGAATGAAATGCATGTATATGAATCTGAGTGCGATGATCGTACTGCTGCTATAGAAAAGGAAATAGCTTCTAAAACCAACAGGAGTGAAGTTGAGTCTATGAAAGTGGATGAAGGCTATCCTGAAAAGTTGGTAAGGACAAAGGATCAGATCATAGAAAAAAATAAGATCCTTGAAGCCAATGATCCGGAGAAGGCTACAGCCATGTACATGAGGGCGATGATCAACACGCCGGCTATGTTGGAAAACATCGACCAGAGTCTTGCTCTTAAGATAAAGGGGTTGTACCCTATCTGGGACAAGGATGGAGTTTACGGAGACAAAGGTCTTCCTATGGGTACGGCTGTTGTAAAAGGGCAGCGTTTCCGTAGCAAAAACAAACCTTCGGATTTGGATTGGACTCTGTTTGAAGTAAGGCAAAATCACAATCCACAAGCCGACTGGGTTCCTGGTCAGGGAGGTGGAGCTGAAAGCCTGTATATGGTTGTTCAGGAAAAGCATTCAGGTACGATAGACGATCCTATTCCTTGGGTATATAATTCTATTTTAGAGAATGGAAAGTATTACATTGACAAAGAAATTAAGTATCTTTGCATAAGAGATTCAGGCATCCCTTTGGCTTACGAGAATCTTTCTGATCTTGTATCAGCAGGATATGTAAGGGTTGTTTAGGTCGTGATTTGTTGTTAATGTTATGGATAACCCCTGTATATTTATTTATACAGGGGTTTTTCTTTAATCCAGAATCTACTTATTTTTCATATCGGTAAGGTTCTGATTATCTTTGTGAAAAAGGTTAAGTTATGGAAAGAAGTGATATTATAAAAGAATTGAGTCAGTATTTTAGTATTGTTGAATTAGTTGGTCCTAAAGAATACGGTAGAGACAAAGATCTTTGCTGGAGGTATTTAAGAACTGAGTTGCTTCACACGATACTGGTTTTAAGGAAAGACATTTTGAAAACGCCGATGACGGTTAATACCTGGAAGTCGGGTGGAAGGTTTGATGAGCGTGGGTTTAGGAACAATATTTCGGATATAGTAAAATCCAAGACCGTATCAGGGTCTTTGTATGTCAGTCCTCATATGCTTGGGGCAGCCATCGATTTCGATGCTAAAGGTATGACGGCGGAGGAGGCAAGGAATAAAATAATTCAGTCGCAGGATTTACTTCCTTGTCCTATTAGATTAGAATCAGGTACCAATTGGGTCCATATTGACGTATATGACTCTCTTGGAAGTAGCAAGAAAGTAACTATGTTCTAATATGGCTTACAGATTTGTAGGAAGGATGAATTTAGAAAGTTTCTGGGCTTTTCTCATTTCCGGATTATCAGCATTGTGGATGAATTTCCAGGAGATTCACCACCTTATATATTCTATATTGTTTATATTAGCTATAAATCTTTTGTTAGCTACTATAAAAAGTATCAAACATTGCTATATCCGAAGAAAGAGAAAGAGGCCTTTTAAGATATTGACATGCATAAGCGAAATGGGAGTTTTGAAAATTCTTCTTGAGTTCGCGGCCTGTTCTTTCGGGTTGTTTACCATATCCGGAATGGACCTTATTATGTCTATGGGAGGGCATAAATCCCCAGAGTTTATAGACATGCTTCTTCAGTGGATTACAATATTTGCCTTAATATTATACGGTGGAATGGCATTCAAGCGCCTCGGCGACCTTGCACCTGATTTGATGATAGTAAAAGGCGTTAAGTACTTCTTTAGTAAAGTAAGTTGGTGGCAAAAAGTTCCATTCGGAGAAGAGCTTAAAGAAGGTATTAACAACGGTGATATACAAGAACTTTTAGACGAAGATAAGGAGGGTAAGAAATGTGTTTGCAAAAAATGAGGGTAGGGCATGTGTTAGGAGTTCTTCTACTGTGTTTTATATCTTTCTTGTTTGGTAAAACATGCAAGAAGAAAGAAATAATACACAATATAGAAATAGATACGGTAATAGATACCATTATCCAACCTATTCCTGTTCCTCAGTATATAGTTGACGTAGGGGAGGTAGAAATACCTTTCCCTATGGATGCTATAGTTAAAAAAGACACGATAAAAGACACTGTTTATATCAATATCCCAATTCAAAGAAAAACATACAGCACAGATGATTATCGGGCTGTTATAAGCGGATACAGACCTAATTTGGATACGATGATCATCTACCACAAAAAAGAAATAATATACGAAAAGAGCCGGCGCTGGGGCATAGGACTGGCGGCGGGGTATGGGGTTGGGCGCGAGGGCTTCTCCCCCTACTTAGGCGCTGTGGTCTATTATCGGATATGGTGATAATCACCTCACCTTTTATTTAATGTCCAATAGTTTAAACTTTTATCACCTCATTTACTTATCTTTGTAGAAAAAGATAAGGTATGAACTATATCGATATTTTACCACAGATAAGAAATAACATTTTCTATATCAGGATAGTAATGACCGATTATGATGTAGAAAATCAGATGGTTATTAGAATAGTAGCCAGAAGAAATGACGGTCTGTACAAGACGGAGGTAGTACAGTATCCAAATGAAGGAACTGACTACAACGGGGAAATCATTGTTCCTATGTTTGGTATGGCTAAGTCGTTGGTGGCCCAAATAGTAGGAGTCAAGATAAATGGTACCGAGGTACGTGTTAATAGCACTGAAGTAGAGGGGGCTGATATAACAGCCAGATACGATGATTCCCTTACCAGAATGGGATGGGAGGAGAGTATGAACAACATCCATCTTGATTTTGAGGTTATAAGCACCAACAACCCTAAAACGCTTCGCATAGCCGATCAGTCGGAATGGGGAATACTGGCAGACAGACCGGCTATTATAGAGATCGTGCCACCTGAAGACGAGAATAAGTATGTTTATTATCTTGGTAAGAATCAGTTGAATGTATTCAACAGTAAGACTCTTGGCATAAATCCGGGTCGCGGAAATGATTTTGAAAACCTGAAAGATGGTATATACGATATTACCATAAAAGGCAGTCCTTCCTCTTATTCATTTAACAGAAAGTATTTAAAAACAGATCTGATCCGTCTTAATATAGATAAGATATGGGCCAGGTCAACTGTGTTATGTGATCATGAGGATGATGACGTTATTAACAAAATAAAAGAAATAGAGTTTCTGCTGGCTGCGGCTGAAGCCAATATGAGATTAGGGAATTTTGAAAACGTAAAACAATTATACGAAAAAGCATCTAAATTGATTTACGTTCTCAATAATTGTGAAAATTGTGGTTGCAAAATATAATAAATTAAATATCAATAAATTATGGGATGTGGATGCGGAAGAAGCAACATTGCTTCTGTTAATAAAAGTAGGGCTATAAAGCCTCAGTCGAATACGACACCTAAAGCTGATTCTAATGCGGCTTGTATTCAGAAATATGATGAACTTGCTGTATTGGACAAGAAAATCATAGACCTTCATCGCAAGTTCAGGTTTGTAGGAGGTGTAAGTAAAAGGTATGCTGATATTCAAAAACTGGTAAGAGGCTGGATCGTTAATTTGAAGAACGAGTGCCCGGATCCGGATGATCTTGCTACTTATTCTGAATACATAAATAAAGAATACGCCAGGTATTTTACGTCAAGGTGATATGGCAGCTACCGGAAGTACACAGCAAATTCTTTTCCCTTCATCTTACTTATGTGAGTGTGCTGATCGTTTTATAGCATGTAAGGCTGATCAGTATCTACAATATCATAAGTATAAGGTAGGTATTAAGCCTGATATGGATATGGTTCTTAAAATAGATCGCATGAGAAGAATCGTATGTGAAGGGGAATGCGGGTTGTGTCCTGACGAGATTCAGAAATTTAAAGAGGAACTTAATAAGATCTTGTCATGAAAAAGATGTATTACAACAAAGAATACAGAAAAGCTTTCAAGAAATCGGATTGTCCGGAAGATCTTGGTTCTGAAGAAACGTTTATCGTTCATGAAGCTGAATTTTGTTCGGATATAAGCCAAGATGATGCAGATAGGAAAGCGGAAGAGTTTGCGGAGAAAGAAGGTCCGTTGTATGCTAATAAAGTAGGTGGATGTTGCAAGGTTTATTATAACACAAGACAGGAAGGGGATTTCTTTAAAAATGATTGCCCTGATGGTCAAAAGCAAGAACAGCCTATACATTACGTGGTAGAGGCCGGTCGTGTATGGTCTAAGTTCAGTACCGAAATAGCTAACTACGAAGCTGCGAGGATCCTTGAGCAAGAGGGGCAGGCTGCCGCTAACGAATCTGGAGTATGTAAAACCGTTTATTACAACGAAGATCAACATGGTTGGTTTAGTAAACGTTGTAAGGAAGGATGGAAGGCTCCTGAGAAATACAGGAGGATATACGCCGGTACCGTAACGTCTTTCATTAGCGTTGATGATGCCAATGAAAAGGCTAAGAAGATACTGGAAGAAGAGGGCATGAAATGGGTTAATGAAAATACCAAATGCGAGCCTGTTGTTGATGAATGCAAATTTGATTTTTGAAAATGAGCAACGTAAAATTTAATCCGACAGAAGGTGAGAATGATAAACTGGTGTCGGTGTTTTCTGAAATAAATGAAGGTCTTGATACGACTTTGAATTACACTATTTCCGATGAAGGGAATAAGGCTAAGAAGAACATCGTCGTTAATCAAGTCGGTAAAAGGGAAAAGTTTTTATCGAAGAAAGGGGAGGGATCTGAACCTTTTGTTTTGTCTGATGGTAATACTTTTAACGTTCTTAAAGAAGGTGCTTCAGGATCGGCATCCGCTTGGGCTGATGACCAGCTTCCTCCAGAAGCCACGGAATCAGTTGGCGACAAAAGCCTTCTCCCTTCTTGGGATTTTTACCTTATAGACATGACTCAAAATACCGGAGACAAAGTGCGTCCGGTAGGAAAGCTTCGTAAGAATAATCTCCTTAGATTTGAAAATGGAGATTTTGCTCCTACGGTGGGCATAACCGAGGAAATGAGAGCCGAATGCGATGTGGAACTGTATTTGGATAACGGTCATAAAAATAAGTATTGTGATGCCGGAGCATTTGACGCTAAGGCTTTTTACGAAGAGTATGGTATTGGTCAAAAACTTTATAATGTATCAGGATCAGAGGTAAGGATTTTAAGACCTTGGGAGACTACTTCAAAGAATTATAGTATATTCTTAGGATGTAGCAAGAGTCTGTATGTAGTTGATAAGGTAGTCGGAAAAAGTGGGAAAATATGGTCTGGGGTGTATGACGCGGACACGGTTCCTATGCTGGACGGACTTGACCTGCGCCAGACGTGCCCTGTGCTGCCACCCACGGCCTTATCTCCTGGACCGGTATGTACAGTAGACTCCAAGGCAAGATCTTTCTTTTTCTTGTATGAAGGAGAAACAAATTGTAAATCCGGAGCCGGAGCTGGTAACGCCTGCACAATGTTTCTAAATGGAAGAACTTATCCGAGATGTAATGATGTAAATCAAATCAATATAGCTAAGTATTCGAGGGCAAATAATGTAGATCCAGAATCTTCTTATCCTTTTTCAGAAGGTGGATTTTTGACTTTGAATGCGTATATCATATACCTTGAAATGTTGTACGGTACTAAATACTTAGTTAATCCAGACACTTTCGGTTCCGGAATATCAAGTAATAACGGAATAGGTAATGATGTCAATTATCGCAAATACGGAGGAGTGAAATACCGTAAAAAGGGAGAAGAGTCGTGGCTGTATGGAGCATGGGCTACAGATGCTTCTATTATCCATTATGAACCTACTAAAAAAACTCATTTTTCTAACCTCATAAATTCAGAGTATCCTAAAGAACAGTGCATGGAAAGCCAGATGGCGGCTTCTTTTGCATTTGAAACAGGCGTAGAAGAAGGATTAGAGTTTGATTTTTATGGAGGAAAATACTGGTATAAGAACGTCCAGGGAGCCAAGAGTATGACCGAAGGTCATATGAATGTTATTGTGTTTAAGGAAATGACTGGTACCATATCAGCCTTAGACGAAAATGACGAACCAGCAGAATTTGATTTGGAAGTTATTTTAAGGATGTCTTTATTCGATGGTATGAATTTGTCTGGAGACATCTTTAGATATTGTGGAGGAGGATACGAACAGGTAGGAACTTGTTTAAATGATCCTAATGTTACTCGAATAGGTAATACTATTGATATTTATATAGAGCCAGATCAAAAGAAATGGACATATGAGAAAAGGTCTACTATAAATAATGGTGAGGTTTTTAATTTTGAATCTAAATATAAAAAGATAGCAACTACCCAAAATTTAGGAGATGGTTATGCTTTACACCGTATCCCTTATGCCGGATGGAAGGATAAAAAAGGGGGAAGTATCGGAACAGGAGAATGTTTTTATACATATGACAATTGCTACTGGGCTTCAGCTATCGGCATAAAGTCCAGAGTGGTTGCTCGTTTCGGCGGTTATGCGTACAATAGCTTTTGCTCGCCTCGTCATCTGCATGCGCATTACGCCGTTTCTGGTTTGTATCGCACCTATTGCGGCCTTGCCCAACTGTTGTTAGACGTCAGTCAATCGCAGGTTTGATGGGCGCAACCTATTGATGGCGCGGCCATCATAAGCGCAGCGCTAAGGCGCTGCCTTGTGTAGTGTATAGGGCTTACTTGTGATATATCATATTTTCAATATTCTGATTATAAGCCACAAAACAAGATTTAAAAATATTTTAAACATTTTGTTTTGTGGCTTTAAAATATTATATACACATTTGCATCGTAGAAATACGAGAGACAATTAACACTATTATTAACAATAAAAGATAACACTGATAAATCCGTTAGTCTGCTAACAAGTCTTACATTGCGGATACGTTTTTAAAGGCAGCACTAACCGTTTGGAATACATTGATTGACTTCTTATTGTGATGGTGTGGATAAAAAACACTATCTTGCACCAAAAAAAAGAAAGTCATGAATTGTAACACTTGTAAAGATGACAGACCTGATATTCTGAGATCTAATATTTGTATCGGGTCTGATCCATGTAATGACTGTACGGACAATTGCGAAATTCTTCCAAAAGAATGCGATTGCCCGTATGGCCATTTAAGCGATCATTGCATTCATTATACAGGATGCAAGACATTCATATCCAAATTAACTCCAGGTATGCCTTATAATGAGGTTATGCATAATATAGAGCTGGTTTTTGAAAACATAGATCAGTTTTTGGATAGGATGGTTGAAGAAAATACGCTTTTAAAACAAAGGGTTGAAAAACTTGAAAAACAACTTCAAAATGGAAAAGAGTGCACAAATTGGTGAGGGCTTAAGTGGTAAACACGTATATATTCCACATGTGGACGAGACGCCGGTGCCATGCCCGGACGGATACACCTGCACGAACTGCGTGTACTGCGCTGACGGCATCAACGCTGGCTACTTCAGTCTGGCTCAGAAATCTGATCTTACGGCTTTAATCAATGCAATGATATGCCGTATGGAATACCAGGATAGGGAAATAGAATTTTTAAAACAAAAAATAAATATTTTGAGTAACAATGGCAATAACAGGTAACGGTTGTTTTGGCAGTCATGGTGGGTGCGAACGCCCGCATCATTGCAATATTCCTTCTTCTAACATATTCTATGATGGAGAAACTATAGAAGAAGCTGGTTTGTATCATGGTATGCCTTTAGACGGAGCTTTAGCTAATTTAGCTAAATACGTTTCAAGGGCTATTAACGTAAGTGGATCTGTCAATACAGAAGTGTTTGACGGTACTTCTCATGTGGTTCTAAAGAAAGATCCGGCAGAGATTTTGCTTGTATCTTATTGCGGGGGTGTCGTGCCTTCTGATATGTATAGAGTCCAGGGTCGTACTGTTAGGTTCTGCCGGGATATGTGTCAACAGGATGAACTTGCTGAAGTGAGGGTCGTGTACCGAGAAGAGGCAAATAGTTCTTATGGGTTCCATTGTTAATTTAGGAGGATAAGAAATGGCAGAAAAATGCAAAGGATTTATATGTGGGGGTAATCTCGTTGATGGCTCTGTGCCTTCTGATAAGTTAGATAAAGAAACCATTATCGAGCTTATTAAAGAGATTCTGAAAGAGGAAATGCACGAATCTTGGCTTAAGGAAATAATAGAAACCATACTTAAGGAATCCATTGATTCGGATTGGCTTCGTGAGTTCTTTAAAGAGGTTCTTAAAAAATATGCTAAAGAGGAATGGTTTAAGGACATTATCTGCGGCTTAGGATGTGTAGGTGTACAAGAGATATTCGACGTCATTCCTACTGATATAACGTTTGAAGCTACAGGAGGTACGGCTACGGTGCAGGTGGTTGTCGATGATGGAGTTGAATGGGAGTTGACACTTTAAACTAAGGAGGATAATTATGTCGAGAGAGAAAATATATAAGATGGATGATGGTTCTTGGCTTACCTCGGACAAGAAGGAAGGTGTCGGTCGTGATAAAATGAATTTCGATGCTCCATCTTGGAAAGGAAGGGAAGACAGGATCACTATCCGAATTGTGAAGAAATCCGATACTGAAAGCATGAAAGCCATTACTTTCAAGCAAAAAGGTATTAAGATCACAGAAGTGTCGGTTAGTAGGCTGGAGTTCCCTATATCTGGTGGAGATAAGCAGATCCTTATTACTACTAACGCCGCTTCTATCAATGCCCTTATTACGGGTGAGAAAGATATAAAGGGTGTCATAAAAGCATTTACTACCGCTTCCGGTCTTAATATTGACGTCAATGATATTAGGCTTGATTATGGTTTCCCTGGTGATCCGGGTCTTGAAGACACGTTCCAGGTTTCGATGATTGTTTCCATGCCTGGCAATGAGGATGGGAATGAAGTTAATGAGAACATAACTATAAATGGTGTACTGATTCCTATTTATCAGCCTGGAAAGGTCGTTCCTTACATTAAATTGGATAAGGAATTTGAACAAATTGAGGGTGATGAAACAAGCACGCAGTTAAGTATAGAAAGTAATATAAAAGATTATGTTATTGAAATAGTTGAATGCGAGTCTGTGGATAAGGAGGAAATTCACCTGGACAAGGATGTTGTTGATCTTGATTCCGACGGATCACCGGAGGTAATCAACGTAAATACAAATCCCGAAAATTTAAGATGGAGGATTGGCGAATGAAAGTAGGTAATTGTTGGGCGAACATAGATAAGAAAGAAGGCGGTCTTAACAGTAAGGTTAATATTTACTTTGATGAAAATGATACTGGTGCCAACAGAAGTGTCAAGATAAGGGTGTCTTCCAGGGACGGTAGCGTATCTGAAGAATGTACGTTAGTTCATAAAAAAAAAGAACAGGTAGTTTATAGAAATAAAAGACAATCGGCTCTTTTCACAAAAGAAGGATGTAATTCTGAGACAGAGAAAGGGGAAGAGCTTGAGTACGTTGTTGAGGCCGGAAAATACACATCTATCATATCTCAGTCTGATGCTGATGACAAGGCTATGAAAGATATTGAGCAAAATGGTCAGAACTGGGTTAATGAGCATGGTCGTTGTATAACCATATTATGGTACAATGTCAAGAAATCAAAGTCGTTTAGAAAGAACGATTGCGATCCTGATACCGAAGAAGGAAGTTTGGTTACGATGACAATCGAAGCCGGGCAATTTTCTTCTACCATAAGCCAAGAAGATGCCGACCGTAAGGCTGAAGCTGAGTTGAATGCCAAAGGTCAAGACTATGCTAATTCTCATGGTACTTGCAATACCATAAAATGGTACAACGACAGGAAATCCAAGATGTTCCAAAAGACAGATTGTGAGGTGACTGAAGTTGGATCTATGGTAGAGTACGTTGTAGAAGCCGGCCGCTTCTCTTCTTCTGTTTCTAAGGAGGATGCTAATCAGAAGGCTTTGGATGCCTTGGAAGCTGAAGGTCCAGGTTATGCTAATGAGCATGGTACATGTGAAACAAATTTATGGTATAACGTAGAGAAGTCAAAAGTATTTTATAAAAATAACTGTGAAGATGGATTTATCGGAGCGCCTTACACTTACACAGTAGAAGCCGGTAAATACACATCAGACGTAAGTCAAGAAGATGCTGATAATAAAGCTCTTGATGATATAGAGAGAAACGGCCAAGAACAAGCCAACCTGAATGGAGAATGCGTTACTGATCCAAATTATTTCGTTGGAAAGGCTTCGGCTCGTGTTCAGAAAAATGACTGCGATGCCGAATCTCAGACCGGAAGCTTCGTTGATTTGACTGAAAAGGATCTTGCCGGATACCCAGATGCTTTTGTATCAAGGGAAAGCCAGGAGGCAGCTAACGCGTTGGCTGAAGCAGCTATGGAAGAACAGAAACAAGATCTTGCAAATAAGAAAGGTACTTGCATAGATAAAAACCAATTTGTTGGTGTATATAGCAAGGTATTCACAAAAGACAATTGTGAAGGAGAAGGCGTAGGTTCGCAGGTAACAGTAGACCAAGACGATGTAACTGGTGGTCCTTTTACTTCATACGAAAGCCAGGAGGCGGCTAACGCGCTCGCTCAGGCCGCTGTCGAGCAGCAGGGCCAGGCCATAGCCAACCGGGACGGACATTGCACGTGGACTGGTAAATACAGTGAGGAATTTACCAAAAACGATTGCAATGAAGGCCAGGTGGGGTCTAAGATTACCGTAACCGAACAAGATGTTGTTGGTGCTCCTTTCACATCTACCGTAAGTCAAGCTGATGCTAATAACAAGGCTCAGGCTGCTGTTAAAGAGCAAGGTCAGGCTATTGCCAACAATAAAGGTAATTGTGAAGATATGACTGTATATACCGGTCATTACAGCAAGAGATTCGTTCCCGAATGCGAGGCTTGTCATAAAGGTGTAGAGATGGAGGTTACGGCTGAGATGGTAAATGGAAGCCCTGTTACATCAACAGAAAGCCAGGATGCAGCAGACGCAGAAGCTCGTAGGATTGTAGAAGAAGGCGGTCAGGCTTATGTTAATAAGAACGGAACTTGTACACCATTAAGCACCGATCCTGTATGGGAGGACGTAGAACCGGAAGAACTTAGATGTAATGAAGGTAAGTCTCAGAAAAAGCAACGTGATACCAACGAATGTTCTGAAACTCATAATCAGGGACGTTGGGTAGACGGCGGAAATAAGGTTTGTAGCTGGACCGGTCATTATACAGAAACGTTCCAGAAAAACGATTGTGAGATACCGGATTCAGGAACGGAAGTAGAGGTAAGTGAAGCTGATGTTGAAGGTAATCCTTTTACTTCTTTCGTAAGTCAAGAAGATGCTGATAATAAGGCTAAGGAGGCTGTTAAAGCCCAAGGACAGAATATTGCCAATCAGAAAGGTAAATGTAGGTTCGTAGGCGTATATAGCAAGGAATTTACGAAAGACAATTGCGGATCATGTCAGCATGGTGTTCCGATGAGCGTAACACAAGACATGGTAGGTGGACCGTTCTATTCTAATGAAAGCCAGGAAGAGGCAAATAGATTAGCTCAGGAAGCCGTAGAAGCCCAAGGTCAGGCTTACGCTAACAAGAACGGGACATGCGAAATGGACAACACCGATCCTGTATGGGTAGATTCTGAACCGCTTGAAACCAAATGTGAAGGAGGTAAATCTTATAAGAAGCAAGTCAATACCAACGAATGTTATGGTGGAGCAGATGAACGCTGGGTAGAAGGTGGAGATAAGGTATGTACCTGGACCGGAACATATAGCAAGCAATTTACAAAACAGTGTACTGATGGAGGTGTCGGATCTAAGGTTACTATAGACCAAGATGATGTAACCGGCGGTCCTTTTACGTCTACCGTAAGTCAAGAAGACGCAAATAGTAAGGCTCAGGCTGCTGTTAAAGAGCAAGGTCAGGCTCTTGCTGACGCACAGGGCACTTGTACTTGGACCGGTAAGGCAAGTAAGGTTTTCACCAGAAACAATTGTGGAAGCTGCCAGCATGGTTCTTCTGTTACCGTAACCCAAGATGAAGTGGGTGGTCCATTTACGTCCAATATCAGTCAAGCTGATGCTAATAACAAGGCTCAGGCTGCTGTTAAAGAGCAAGGTCAGGCAGTAGCCAATAAGAATGCTGATTGCTTGCCTGATAGCACAACACCTTCTTGGTCGGATACCGGAAGCACCCGTTGTGACGGGTGTACGTCTCAGAAGCAGCAACGTGACACCAATCCATGTTCTTCTTCTTACAACGACACAAGATGGGTTAATGGAGGTGGAGAGTCTTGTACCGACTGGACTTACTACGGAACAGGAGACTGCGTAGGTCATACTCAGTACAATGCTTATCGTGATAGCTGCTCTGGTAGCATAGATCGTCAATATTCGGTAAATTGTAGAAATTGCTGTAATTGCGGATCTTACGGAACTTGGAGCGAAAGTGGATGTGGAACTGGAAGCAATAGCAATAAAGTAAAATACGTTCGTTACGATGATTGTGGAAATCAAGATGTAAAATACGAGCTTGAAGTTGGAAAATGCGGATATGCTCCATACGAATTTCAGTTCCATGATGGAAGAACGAGCAAGTCAAGGTCTGTAACTGGAGAATCTCAGAACATTGAAGAAGTTATCATAAGTACTAAGAGTAATTCATATATAGGTTTTTCTGTTAAGTCAAAACCTTCTTGGTGTTCTGTTGATTACAGAGACCAGACATCTGAAAGTATGAAGGCTGTGGTGACGTTATCCGCCAATACAACATCTTCTTCCAGATCTGGTGACATTGTTTTTGTTCAAAATGAATCTGGAAAGACTGTTACTCTTAGCATCACACAAGATGTTGCAGTTACTTACGAATTTAGTACCAACCAAAGCACTTGGAATGCCGATGCAAATGGAGGTGCAAATAACTCATATTTATGTATTCAATTAAAAAGTAAAAAGAATGGAAGTAAGATAGGATACACTGTATCATCTAAGCCAAGTTGGGTTACAGAAGTTACAGAAAAACCGTCAGGAGTAAATTGTCCTGTTTCGTCAGGCTATGATTATTCATTTGTAATAATCTCATCCGCAAACAGCTCTTCATCTTCCAGAAGTGGCACTGTGACATTGAAGCAAAATGAGTCTGGGAAGACTGTTAACATAACAGTCAACCAAGAAGGAAAGGCAGAGGCTAAACCTGTTCCGGCGCATATTACATTGAAAAACGGCTCTTGGGCTACATATAGGAGGAATAATGTTTCTTATAACCCTGGCGCCGGTAAGTGTATTGCCGGATTCGAATGGACTGGTGATGAAAATGGAAATATCCGAATCTACACCTGTGATATTAAGGTGGTGGATGCTGATTATCGTGAGATATCTGGAGCTACTATAAGCATCGGAACAACAACCCAGAGAAGACAATCCGGAAGCTCTTGTTCGTATTTCAGGGCCGTTAATGGAGGAATATTAGCCGGATATGTTCATTCTGGAGATGAGAATGGATATACTACATGGTATATACGAACTATAAACGTGTCTTACGAAGGCAAAGTGTATAAGACCGCTACTGTTAGGCAGTATGAAAAACAAAATATCTCCAAGAAAAGTGGTGTTTTCAATGTATATAATGAATCTCCTGTTTCTTACAACTTTATCGTAGATGGAGCTGAGTGTGGTGATGAAAATGGTACTTTGAAATACGCTTATTCTCAAATGGATCTTAATCCAGCATAATTAGCAAGGGGAGGGAATTTAGTTCTCTCCCCTTGAATATTTTGGATTACAATATTGTGTTTTAAATATTGTCTATTAGAATAAAAATGATTAATATTGCACATCATTCAATTTTAAATTTTTAGTATCATGGCTTGTAAAAAGAAAGCTCGTCAGGGTGGGGAAGTTGATAAAAAGGACAAACCCAAAATGCGTCAAGGCGGTAGTGTTGGCGGTAAGATGAAAAGAAAGAAGACGAGCACTAAAAAGTGATTGAAAACCAGGGGAAGGTGCTGATCGCCTTCCCCATTTTAATAACATAACAACAACATATTATGAGCAACAAGTTTATTAGCAAAGGACAGAGGAATGTCTGTGTGACGTTTGTGAAGTATTATCCTGTGTTGATGCAGGTTATTATGTTAGCCAGCATTTTTGATGAGTTTTATCCTTTTAGTATCACTAATTGGCTGTATCCGATATTAGGTCATTCTATATCATGGGACCTATTTCTCTAGGCTTTTTCAAGAATGTTCAGGTTTTGTATATGGCATAGGTTATTGATCTATAGCATGATTTTTAATATCTGTGTAGAATGGGTTACGGTTAATATTGAGATGCCTATTGAGCACAATATCGTAGTGTGGTCTGTTATGGCTGTTACTCTTCTGATAATCATTGCCTCTATTGTTTTAAGGTTTAAAACAGGATGTTTTGAAAATGAAAGAAATTCTGACAGAGACGCTGCGTAAAAGCGGTGCGGCGGTATGCGATAAGATAAAGGAGATGTTTTTAAGCGGAGAATGCGATCATCTCACAGCCAACGATCTTGAGACATGGATGCAGCTTGCTAATCCGGCTAAGTACTATACCGGAGAAGAGGCTGTTTCTTATCTTAATGTAACTTCTAAAAGATTTTATGAATATCGGAAGGCGAAGTTAGTTCCTGATCCGGTTAAGATAAAGGGATTCCCTAAACCTTTATATACTAAAGTTATGTTGGATGAGGCTATAAAAACCATATCCGGCATGAGTGAAAGAGAGATTTATATGAGGATCTTGAATGCTAAATCAAGAGAATCAAGAGCAAAAGAAAGGAGGGGAGCATGATCACTAATGGTGAATTTGTATCAAGAGTCGTAAATGGTATTCATGCCCTTGACAAAGATTCGCATGTTAGTCGGAGATGGATATTGAATATCGGTAGAACTAAAGCCGAATCTTATACGGCCCAGAGGTGGGATGATGGGACGTTACTTGGCGACCACCGGCTCCTAACTTACGTTACTTGCCTGGAGATGATTGAAGTTGATAAAATAGTTTGCTGCGATGCCGAATTTGCGTTATGTAATACACTTATGCGTTCAAAGCATAAGCTTCCAGGACTTCTTTATTCTGCCCTTAGACCGGCTATTACTAAGGTGACTAACGTAGATAACACTATATTTTTTAAGTTCGCTGAAATAAAGTCGTATCGCAATGAACAAAAAAGACCGTATGCTAAATACGTTAAAGAACGTCGTCCTTTTTATTATGTAGAAAACGACTATATTTATATACCGGATTTCCATATAGAGCTTATTAACGTAGAGTTCTTTACAACAAGAAGAAAGAAGGCGCTGGAGTTAATGGCTTGCGATCCTACACCTAAAGGGTGCGAATCTGAATGGGAATACGAATTTATTTGCCCTATTAAGCTGATTGAGTATGTAGTGGCAGAGACGATAAAGGAAGTAGCATTCAGGCTACAGATTCCTATTGATGAAAATCCGAATCTTGACTCCAATCAGAAAAGTCAAATTGTTCAATAATAAAATATTATTTATCTTTATTTGGGTCTTAGTTGTGAAACCAAGACCCATTTTTATATAACTTAGTAACATGAAAAGAACATCAATACAATCACCGTATTTTGCAGCCTACTACCATCGTCTTATGAAGAGAAAGAATGGTTTTAAGAAAGGCATGATAAGAGATAGAGGAGAGGTTTTAAGGCTGTTGTCTATTATATGGAAAACCGTATCAGAGCATTATGTGGAAGCTGATGCTGGTGTTTACGTAGATAACGTGGGCTACTTATGCCATGTACTTATACCGGGCCAGCGCTTTACCGTCAGGCGGGACCTGGACATCGTGAGCAGGCTCGGCACCAACGGCTACCTCTACAACCACCTGGTTATGGATTTCGCAGACTCTAAAAGATATTACCATTTTGTAATACAAGATAGCTTGAAAAAGAAGTTAAGGGTTAAAATGAATAAAGGACGAAGATATCGATTTATGTACAATGAAATACTTGCTAAAAGAAGAGTGTTTAAAGATTTCCAGATTAAGAGAGTTTTCGAAGATAAAGAATTAGGACACAGAAAGTCGTAGAAAAAAAGTAGCGATCACCCTTTGTAGATACAGGATAATCGCTACTTTTGCATATCCGTCTACTTTCTCAAGCGGACGGATATAATGCTAACAAAATATCTTTATACAAATAAAGCTCTATGGAGGCAAAGGTAAACAATTTTCAAAACAATGCGAAGGGTAGTAACATTATTTTGACGTCAGAATCCAACGAAATGGATTTATCTGTAAAATTATCTAAAATTTTTAGCTATAATGGCCATAATGTTTCTTTTATAAAAACTTCTTATGGTATATTATTAAATGCCACACAGATGGCAAAAGCATTCAATAAGAAACCTGCCGAATATCTAAGGTTGCCGTCTGTAAATCAATTAATTAAGTCAATGGTGGGATTTTCCCACCTTTCTGAGAATCAGATAGTTACAACTATGCTTGGAAGTCCTGAAAATGGAGGAGGTACATGGATGTTTGAAGATCTCGCCATAGATTTTGCGAGATGGTTGGATACTGATTTTAGATTATGGTGTAACTCGAAGATAAAAGAATTTTTAACATCAAACTTGGTTTCTATTCCAAATTTTACTGATCCGGCAGAAGCAGCCGAAGAATGGGCTAAGCAGTATCGTAGAGCTCAGCAAGCGGAAGCTATTGCTTTGGCTGAACATAAAAGGGCGGAGCAAGAAAGAATGGAAAAAGAAATAGCTGTAAATACGTTAGAAGAAAAGAAGGGGGATATAGAGTTTTCTGAGTCATTTAAGAAGGTGGATCATGAAAACATGTGGCTAATCAGAGATGTGGCGAAGAAGCTTGAGCAGAATGGAATCATCATCGCAGAAAAGAATCTTCGTTTGTTTCTTGAGGAAGTCAAGTTTATGTTCAGAAATGGGCAGGGTAGATGGGAGCTATACAGTGATATTGTCAAAAATAAGTTTGGTGTTTACAGATCATATTTTGTTGACAAATATTCTGGGGAAAGAGTTAATCAGCAAACCATCTACATGACTGGTGCCGGATATGAAGTCACACTTAAGGGGATAAAGGAAAAGTGTAGGAGCCTTTTCTTGAAGTACGGCAAGTTTGAAGATCCTAACTTTTGAAAACACAAAATATGGCGTTATACATATTATTCATATCTTTGTGGAGGTCAGGTTCATTTCCTGTCCTCCATATTTTTTGTTATGACAGTCGAAAATTATATCATAGAGTTAAAATCGTCTTTAAGATCATTTGACAAGCGTGATCTGATAGATGAGGTATCCATCTACAAATGGGTAGAAATTGCCCTGAAGAAGTTTGGAGGCGATATTACTATGCGCAAAGAAGCGGTAGTGGATGTCAAGCGAGGGCAGGCCCGTATGCCCGGTGATTACTTTGATCTTATTCTGGCTTTTAAATGCGATTTTAAAGGATATGAGGTGCCGGAAGGTGACAAGGTGATATCAGAACTTCAAAATACAATAGCTTGGAAAGAACGTACCGAAAGAAGTTATAGGTGGTGTTCTTGCGATGAATGTTGTAAAGACGAATGCGAGAAAGTGATAGTTGAAAAATTTTATATCAATGTTCATGATCGCGATCATGAAGTTCGTTGCTATTATGACCGGCCGGTAATGTTAGGTCTTGCTAAGCCTATGCTTCGTGATTCTTGTTTAAGTAAATGCCGGAATAAGGTAATAAAGGATAGTCCGTATGAGATAAATATCGTAAACGGATTCCTGTATGCTAATTTCGATGGTCCTATTTACATGCAGTACCGGTCTCTTCCTTTCGACGGAGAATCTAATATAATTATACCAGACACGCCTCAAGGTCTGGTATTGGATTATGTAGATAATTTTGTAAAGATGAGATTCTTTGAGGAACTGATGTATAATGGAGAAGCACAAGGAGCAGCCGATTTGTTCAAGTTGTATGCACAGCAAGATTTGGTTAAGCTGAAAAATGCTAAGACCGAACTTAAGATGATGGGTATGACATTAAAAGGCATGTACGAACCTCTTAGGCGGCGCCGTGCTGAGTTTGAGATATATACTAAGGCGTATCCTGTAATTGACAATATACTTAAATTGGTATGACGGAAGTAGTTCTATTTATATACTTGCTTGGTGTTATTGTATCTATGATTGTTTGGTCAATCAGGCAATTTAAAGGAGATGCAAGTTTGGTAGAGACAATGTATTGCCCGATAGTATTTTTGTCGAGTTGGATATACGTATTCGAAATATTAAAAAATAAATAAGATGTTAGAAGTTAGTGCAAGCGAAATAGTAACCGCCGACAAAATGAGAGGCGTGGGATCGGCAAACATCATTTTCACAGCCGGACCTAATCCGGTAGCTGAAGATCGTAGAGGTGTAGCCAAGGTAACGGCTGGTGGAGAGAGTAAGAACGTTACAATCACACAAGCTGCCGGCGAGCAGGTCGTTGTAATTCCTGAGTTCGATTATCTTGTTCTTAGGTACGGATGGGAATCAGAAGACGGTTCTGATTTTGATACTGCAACCGGGTTCACCAATACAGGCATCTCGGATGTAGATAATAAATACGTTGGATGGAGTAAGCAGTGGGCTACTACCCAACAACAGGTAGGTGATTACCTTATTTATGGTGGTGATAACATGCAGTCTGGCCTTGAAGGGGCGCTTATTAAGATGAAGACCTTGCTATCAGCGCCGGGCATGGACGAGTCTGAGCCTAATATCAATGCCGATATCTATGGTAATTGGTATGGGAATAGAGGGCGAGGAAATGTCGTTGTGTCTTTTACAGCCTACCTTGGAGGAGAGATGGTTAAACAAGGATTTAACTTCATTAACGAAGGTGGCGAGGAGGTTTACTCCGACAGCATCACTACCAACGTTTCGGCTCATGGTGAAACCAATTACCAAAATATAAAAGGTTTGTACACTAAGATGGGTACGATGGTTTATAATAAGGAAAAGCGTGATTGTGTTATTGTTATAGGTTAAGGTGATGGAAAGTCTTTGGGATAAATACAATAGGATTAAGGAGGTGTTTTACCGGGATTTCGTTTATGATTCCAGCTACACAGAGCAGGCCTCGTGCATCCCACTGTCGTCGGTGAAGAACGGGGTAGGCTGGGTCGGCGACGGAACCATTAACCTGGCCCAGTATCTTCAGCTTGTATATACGGAAATGATTCTTGGTTACAAGACAAAAGATGATGTTCGTAATGCCATACTGGTGCTTACTCGTCTTGCCGATACTACTTATGATCTATTTTTTAATAGCAATAAAGGTATTTATTTCAAATTCGAAAAAGGATTTTTCTTAAGAGATGACATACATGGTGAAGACGCAAACAAATTTGGTCTTTCCAAAATAAGTTTAGGGTACACTAATGGTATAGAGTTGAAAGACGAAGATCCATGCTTCTCACCATTTACTTCACAAGATCAGATTTGGAATCTGGCTCCGATATTAGCTTTCTTATCAGAAAAAGGATTTGAAGAAGCCAGGCAAGCAGGATACGATATTTTTGAGTACGTTATTAGAAACGGGCACAAGATATACAATCCTTATTACAGCGCCTTGCTTCATCATTGGATATTTCTTCCTGATATGGATACCGATAAGGTTAAGCCGTGGGATAGGGTTAGTAACCGTAACAAGAATCTTAAATACAAAGTTAAGGTTAAGAGAGGAGCTAACAATTGGTATTTCTCTGGAGGGTTCAGATGGGCTTTTAAGAAGTTTGGAGGCGAGTGCAGTACATTCTGGCATTGTCTATGGTATAAACCATTTATATTCTTAGCAGATAGAGTATATCATCCATACATATGTAAATGGTTTGGTATTAAGGTTAAGAATAATTCTTATTATTGTCTTGGATCCACAAATGAAAAATCATGGTACGGTCCTGGATTTAATAAGAGGCTGGTTAAGTTCTTTAATAAGTCTTTGGAAGGATCGGAGTTATTTATGCCTCATCTTGTCTTCTTGCAAGAAGCCGAATGCGTTGAAGGAGATAAACTCAGGGCCTATTTAGATAAATGGGAATGGGATGGTGTTAATTCACCTATTGAGTTTTTGATATTGTGTAACTGGTACAAAATTAAATTCGAAAAATGAAAATCTATTACAATTCTAAGATAGCTAAGTTGTTTACGTTCATTGACGGATATAAAACAATTATGCTGTTTGGAGCCGTATTTACCGAACGTGATGCCATATCGTTGAAGGCGGAATGTCATGAAGCTGTGCACTGCAATCAATATCAAACCCTGTTTGCTACAGGGTTTGTGATTAGCGCAATCATAGCATTAGTATGTGGTTTAAACGATCAGGCTGGATGGTGGATGTTGTGGCTGTCTTTGATTCCTGTATTTTTGTACTATGCATGGTATCTAATTGAGTACCTAATCAGATTTTGTATGTACTGGAATCACAAGAAAGCATATCACAATATCGTATTTGAAAGAGAGGCCTTCGATCTTGAAAATGACTGGAACAAACCTGGTATATTTAGAAGAGAGTCTGAAGGGTTTAGTTTCTTGAAATATTACAGAAAGGAGTATTATTATAAGTAGGAGAAGATATTTTGAAGAACAAAGATCTGGTAATGGAGCTATTTATCATTGTGTAAAAACAGAAATAGAACCTGGAGATAAAATCAGATTATTTAATTTAATGAATAAAGTCAAATCCGATACAATTAGCCAGGATAAGATAAATAGTGTACTGAATCAACTTAGAGAAGGTACGGCTTTTAATATTCATACCCAGAGTCCAGTTTCTTTTTCGTTTTCAAGCACCTCTACCGGTTATGAACCAATGTCGATACGGATTACATTTGACCCGTATCCTACAAGTGAACAACAGGGTATTATATACAAGTTTCAGATAAATGACCAGAGGTACGTTTTTATGTTTTTCTAATAGATACGATGGAATGAGAGATCTTATTAATAATGCAGATGAAGATGTTGATTGTATTACTTCTGCAACAGAGAAGAGTAGTATGTATCGCAATGATTCTTTCTTTGTATTTGTTTGATTATCTATATTAAATATAATTATATGATTTACAATAAGTTATTATATATAGGGGGGGGGGTAATTCCTGATATATTATGAGGCGTCGTTTTTTTGATAAAAATAGGGAGCTTGAGGACTTCCTTATGAGGTTTTATCCGGCCGGTAATTACACATGGGTAGTGCCGGCAGGATGCACGGAAGTAGATGTTTTTCTTGTTGGTGGAGGTGGTGGAAGTGGAAACGGTTCTGGCGCCGGAAGTGGATATACCAAGACTTATAAAAGAAACAATATAGGAATAAAACAAGGTTCTCAAATATCTGTAACACCAGGTCAAGAAATTAATATCATAGTAGGAAAAGGTGGAGCAGGTTTGTATTATGGCTATCCTGAGAAGGGAGGATTCTCTCAATTTATGAACTCATCTTACAGAGCAGAGGGTGGAAATCCTTCTGGTAATGGTCTTCTTAACGGAGAAAACTCAACAGGTGGCCCTTATACTGGAGGAAATGGTGGAAGTGGAGGATCTGTAGATCAATTAGGTGATGAGTTTTACGCCGGATCGGATGGATCAGATGCCCCTGGAATAACAGACGATAATGGGATATATCACCCATCTGGAACAAAATACGGCGGAGGAAAAGGTCAAGGATATACAACCAGAGATTTTGGCGAACCAACAGGCAAAAGAAACGCCGGTGGTGGTGGAGCCGATAGAAATAGGGATGGTGGTATGGGAGGTGAATCCGACTATGATGAAGGATGTGGAATAGGAAGAGGGAACAGAAAAAGTGGTGGTTACGGAGGAGGCGGATGCGGCTCGGGAGGAACCGGCGGTGATGGAACTGTGTTAATTAGGGGTAAAAGATATAAATCATAACTTTTGTTGAGTGGGAACCAGTGGTGACGGAGTTCTAGTTTTAAGATACTATTCAAAAGACTGAATATGAGAAGACCCTATGATTAAATCTCTTTTGCTATCTTTGTGACAAACAGTTATAAAGATGGCATCAGAAGATAACAGAAACATAGCGGTTCCTCAAACAGGTATGAATCGCGATCTGCATCCGTCGAGTCTTACGGATCAGCATTATACGTTTGCCTTGAATGCCAACATCGAATCCGAGGATGGTAATGTTGGGATGAGATCTAACGAGCACAGTAACCTTAAATGCATTGATTTCGATGGGTTTAAAGTTATTGGTTATAAGAATGATCTTACTTCAGGCAATATCTATTTTTTTATAACAAATCCTGAAACAGGCGTATCTAAGATAACTTATTTCAAGCCTGAATCCGATATAAGTATCTTATCTGATTCCGATATAGAATCTATGGTAGAAGGATCGGAGTCGTTGTGTTCTGGCATGAAAACTTTGCTTGAAGACAACGAGCAAGATCCGTGCCTTAAGTTCTCTATCTATCATCCTATAAAAACCATAGAAATAAAGACAGAGAAATGTGGGAAATGTATTTACTGGACTGACGATTATAATCCTCCCAGGTATGTTATTGTAGACAAGGCTCTGACTCCTGATGATGAAGGTGATATATGGTATCATTATCATGGGTATAAGATATGCGATAAAGAATACGATAGGAAAAAGTTCATGCAGGAGAATGGTTGTTTTCTGGCATGTGAGAAACTTAGGGTGTTTCCGCTACTGGACCAGCCATGCGTAGAGCCGGTACAGATAGAGTACGGGGGCAGCCTGCGTGCGGGCGTGTATCAGTTTGCTGTGGCCTTGTGCGATGAATTTGGTAACGAGAAAACTAACTATACTTCATTAACTAACCCTGTTCATGTATTTGACGAACAATATATTAGGATAAATGATGGTAAATGGGGAGAAAGAACTAATCTTGGTATAAGGCTTAAGGTGTCTAATTTGGATAGGCAAGTCAGCCATTATAAGGTAGCCGTTATTCAGAATACGGTAGGATACAATGGGGAAACGCAGCCGGTAGTTGATTATTTTATAGAAGGTATTCATCCTATTACAGAGAAGACCATATACTATTATTCTGACCTTAATAATAAAAGAACCACATTTGAGCATATTTCCTTGAAAAGGGCTGTGTACAACACATCAAGAGGAATAGTGTCAGTCGGAAACCGTCTTTTGCAGTATGGTCTTACTGCGGAAAAAGAGTGGAATTTACAGCCTGTAGTTTCTCTTATGGGGCATTTTCTAAAATGGCAGGCATCGGTAGCCCACGAGGATCTGTATAAGGATGGTAATGCCTGTTCGTTGTATGTGGGATACATGAGGAATGAAGTATATCCTTTTTCTATATCATTTAAGACATCCACCGGATATAAAACTCCAGCATTTGTTCTTATTCCACCTCCTTCTGATAAGGCAAGAGAAGAAATGAACAAAGACAGTATCCCATACCAGTCTATAAATGCATATGCTCCGGATTGTTCAGGAGTGGAAAGAAAATATGTATGGCAGTATAGCAATACGGCAGGAGATGGGGTATTGATTGACGACGATGCGGTTGTTATAGATGAAGAACAGAAAGAGTGTAACAACCCGGCTACTGTAGGTCAAACTGTTGTAGTGGAAAGCAATTTTGCCACTTTTAAAGGTAAATCAAGATTTATTATCGATTATGATGATATTGTAGGAACCCCTATAAATTATTTGTCTGAAAATATAGGTCTTGTAGCTTGTAATAATAAGGAGAATGGAAACAATGAAAGACAGATATGTGATATAGCTACCAAATACAGAGAAGACGGAACACAGGATTATATGGAGCCAATTGATCATATTAGGTTACCAGAAATGGAAGGAGACTGCGAAGTCCCTCATCGTCAAGAATCTATATTGTCAGCTCCAGTTCCACTAATAACAGGCCTTGTAGAAGATTATATCTATAAGGTTCTTAGCGAAATGGAACACGTCTCTACAGATTATCTATATACCACAGGAGGAGAAAATCAGAATAAGTATTCTGTGTTGTTTAATTACGAGACAATGGATTCTTTATCTGAATGGATGGAGGAAGCATTTTTTGGGTATAGCGCTGGCAGCATATCAGGTGATGGCAATCAACACCTTTGTTCTGAGTTTTATCCATACTTACAACCTGGATCTGTTTTAAAAACCGTGTCTGATGCTATATACGTATTAGATACCATGCCTTGTACATGCGGATGTTATATTGAGAGTTATTGCTCTGATCCTACTGTGTCAAGAACTGATTATAACAACTTTCAGAATTATAATTATCTTCTTGGAAGTTATATTCTTCATATAGATGGATGGAGCCAAAAGATAAATGATGTAGGAGATTGGCGAGCCGGTAGATCTACCAGTGCAGTCGTAAATAATCAGTATAGATCAAAGAACGGACCCAGGTATTGTATTGAGCAATTTTGGCCTGAAGCTTCTGAGAAGTTGCAAGATATGATATATAAAAATTCGGATACCGGTATAGATGAAACTGATTGGAAATTTGAAGGGTATGTAAACAATGCTACATTTAATAATCCTACAGGGGATAAGCTTAATATTGGATTCGCATCTGAATTTGTGGTATGGAAGTTTGTCAGAAATGTAATGACAAATGCAAGATTTATTAGAATCAATAGACCAGAAGAGTGGGACATAGAAGGTTATAAAGACGAGAACAAAGTTCTTTATCTTGAAGCTCTTGGAAAGGTAGATGGCATAATGGATGCTGTGTCTACCAATTACGTTCGTGTTTCTTTTTGGAAGGATGTTGAAACATGGTCCCCTCTTGGAATAGTACCAGTTGAATTTGATAGACCTGAGTATGAATCATCTCATTCCGTTATTGTTAACATAGCAAGACCGGCTTTCGGAGAAATAAATGAAGAGTTTTTTGATTCTATAGGTCAAAATTATTTTTATGTTACAATAGAATCTCCTATTGTAGCAGTTCCTTGGATAATGACGTTTAGACAAGTTCAATTTTGTTCTTATAAAAATTATGATACCCCAGAAGAAGAGGAAGAAGAAGGAAAGAAGCCTTCCCGTGCTATTCTTGGAGTCGCTTTTGCTACAGGTAAAACTATATATCCGTATATTTTTGGTATAAGAGAAAAGGAGGTAAATAAGATTGATTTGTCTGTGGATTCTATAACACTTAGATCAACTGTCTTATTTGCATCAAAATGTCAGACATGTGGAGATAGGCCCATCAATTGCAAGCCTCGTCCTTATAAATACGGGGATTTTGCATATTGGGAATCATCTGAGAAATATCCTGCTAATTTTGAACTTTATGATAGTAGCAGGATGAAAATAGACACAGGCAGATCTTATGGTGATCCAAAAAAATCAGAAGCTTATTCTAATATTATGAATAAGTTAACAGAATATTATGGTGCTCCTTTGTCAGACAAAAATGGATTATCTTATTTCAAGGGTCATTCTTATGGAGGGGTAGATACTTCTACCGTATTTTGCCAGCAACCTATACGTCATTACCGGTTTCCAGATAATAAGCATATACCATTCATGAACAGTGATGAACGTGGATATGACATAGCTTCTGAAATATATCCGGTAGGTATTATGGTAGATGAGAACACCATACAAGTGTTTTTGGATTTTGCAGTGGATTCTGGTTTGATTACGCAACAACAAAGAAATACGATTGTAGGATATGAACTGTATCGTGGAGATAGGAGACTAAATAGGTCGGTTGTGGCTTCAGGATTGGCCTACGATATGCTTAGATACATAGGAGACGATGGTAATGTAAATATCTATCCTAATTACCCATATAATGACCTATCACAAGATCAATATAATTATACGTCTGGCAAAAGAGACGAGTTTATATCTCATCCTTTCGACAAAGGAGGAAACGTGTGGTATTCATTCTGTTCACCTGATATTTATTTCAACAAGCCAGAACTTCCAAATGAAGTATGTATAGACGGGTTTCAAAGAGGAATGTCTGTGGGCAGTTTCGTACCTGTAGAAGATCATCCAAAATGGACTATCTTAGGTCCTGCCGCATACACGATGGCTGCGTCGCTTGCCGCAGTTGAATCAAGTGCTACAATAGCAGCTATGATAGCAGAAGAGCTTCAGATAAGGGCGCAGTCTGGATACATAGGAGGGTCGGCTGGTCTTACCGGAGGAGGATTCCTGACTAATTTAAGCGTGGCCATGCTGTTTTCTTCAATGGTGTCAACCATCAGTCAGACTCTTGCTAAAGGCCCGATATTGTACGGTAAGTACCGTTATGATTGGCTTAATACGTTTATAAACAATGGACCAAGACGTAATCATGCATGGTATTATACTTCTGTGGGATTATATAATTCAATGATAGGCATAACAGATCAGGATAAGTATGAACGAAATTTTGCCCGTGGTTTATCTTCTGTTAAGTACATTAAGTCTGGCGTATATCCGATGATGGATGCCAGTATGTCTTCTAAATGGGGAACCGGTAGAAATGATAATGAGGGACGTTTCTTATTCGTTAATAATATAGATCGTGAATCTTCGTTATTTTTATCATTTGGTGATCCAGGTGAAAAAGGAGATGGTAAATCGAAATATTTATTGGAATATCCGAACTATGTTTACAATTACGACAGTAGCCGCATAGATGATTCGGTTATTGCTGGAAGTGATGTTGTAGCAGGAAGAACATTCGAGCAATCCAAAACAGTATCGTACATCTGTTCTCCGTATATGAGACTTATGCGATATAGGCCGGATCAATATGGACAGATAGAAGATATAAAATGGATTTCCATAGGTGGATGTGGCTTTTTCACTAATGAAAAGAAACTGATGTTCGGTGGCGATACGGTAATAACAAGATTCTCATTAAAAAGAAAATTCCCTGTTTTTTATAATAGCGCTTTTGGTATTGGAGACATGATACCATTCCCATACATGGATTACAGAAATGTAGGGTATCCAAGATATTTTGTTAATTATGATACTGGAGAAGACGCTCTTGAGACAATAGATAACGAACGTTTCAATAGCTGGACATCATCTAATAAAGGAAGATACGCTTTTTATCCAAACAGGAAGAGCTTATACGAATTAAATGGTGACACATCCGGCAGGTACGTTAATGGAAGATTTTATACATGGTTCTATGGCATTCCTCAGTTCCTTGTAGAGTCTGAAATAAATTGTAATTTCAGATTAGAGGGCCCTCAGCCTCATGAATTATTCTATCCAAAAGTAGGAGATTTTGTTTGGTGGACACAAGAAAAGAACGTATCTATCCATAGGGATAATGATTACAAGATAAGTCCTATCTATTCGTCGAGGATGACACTAACACCAAATGTATTGCCGGCAACGTACGAACGACGTTTTTATGACTGTGCTTACCAGCGACCTAATGGTGTTATATGGAGTAGGGCTGACGTATCTGAAAACAGTCAAACAGATCCGTGGCTAACGTACAAGCCTATGGACTATCATGAGTTTCCAACCAGCAACGGGAAGCTTATTCACATGAAGCGTATTGAATCCGATCAGATTCTTGTCAGGTTCGAGGATCAGGTTTCACTCCATAACGCCATAGACGTAATCAAGGAGCGCACCTCCCCAGGGCAGGCTGAGATGGGCACCGGCGGTCTGTTCGCGTCCCGGCCTCTGGAGTACAACACGACCGACCTCGGTTATTCTGGAACCCAAAGCACTGAAATAATTAGTTCAGAATTTGGTCACTTCTGGGTAGATACTAAAAGAGCACAGGTATTTATGACCGATCCGAACGGACGTAATCTCAAGGAACTTAGTGTGGGTGTCAGACATTGGCTTAAGCGTCATCTTCCGTTTAAGATTCTTAGATACGGAATAACTAATATCTTAACCGGTACAGAGATGACAGAAGAAGATACAGACAATAAATTTATCGGTCTTGGTCTGTCTCTTGGATGGGATAACAGGTATAAGAGGGTACTTATCACGAAAAAAGATTATATACCTGTTAAGAACCCGGCATATTACAAATATGATGGTGGAAGGTTCTTGTACAATGAAACAGAGGTGTTGTCAAACGATAAGGAAATATCTTTAAAAGACGAACAGTATTTTAAAGACGTGTCGTTCACTATCGGATATTCGTGTCTGAAACAAGAATGGATTTCTTATTATTCGTTCTGTCCTGACTATTATATAGAACAGCAACAATATTTCCAAACAGGTATAAACTTCCCGGCATCAGACGAAGAAGGTGGCTTATGGAGTCATTTGCTGACGAATAAGAGCTTCCAGACATTCTACGGAGCAACATATCCATTTATATTAGAAGTGCCGATAAAAGAGAAATATAATGGCTCTACGTTGGCTTCTGTAGAATACGAGCTTGATGCAAGGAAATACGTCGATGATGTGAATTACACTCTTGACAGGAAAGTAGGTTTAGATACGATAACTATCTACAACGACACAAACAACTCAGGTGAAATTCATCTTGTTCCAGAAGAAAAGAATAATTTAGCGCAACGTATATCGTATCCGAAGATCGTAGGCGACTATACTGAGGTCCTGGATACTGAGGTATATAGAAGACATAAGTTAAATGACTTTTTCAACAGGGTTGACGATGACCGATCGGAGACCCCTATTTGGATCAAGGACAATAACGATATAAATAAGTCAGTTAATCCTGATGCCCTTAATTTCAGACGGTCATGGCTGGATAGGTTAAGAGGAAGTTGGATGCTGATGAGGATAAAGAAAGTAATTAGCAACCGAAAGATTATATTCCAGTGGTTGATTTCTGAAGATAAGATTAAGAATAGATAATATCGTATCATCCTCTACTTTTCAATAAGTAGAGGATGATTTTTTTATTCTACACATATAAATCCGTATTTCTTTATTATATGACAAATATCATTATTATCCATCCTGAACCATTCTCCATCGACTCTTACTGAATCATATTCTTTATGTATTAATAATTCTACATTTTTATTGCATACTCCTATTATAGATAAATTAGGATTCCCAATAGATAGTGTTTTAAGTCTTTCAATAGGATTACGGCTTTTTCCTATTTTAAATAAACCACTCGAACTATCTTTTATTATATAGGTATTAATATCACCACTGGAATTTTTATCATGCGTGACTGGGGCTGGTTTGTTGCATACTGTAAGGAGTGATGCGTTTTCACCGAACAATATGGATATTATATCTATGGCCTCTTTGTATATAACGGATAAAGATTGCAACATGATATACAAATCAACTTGTCTAACCATGTTGTCATTTATAAACGTTAATATTCCAAATCCACTATCAATGAAAATAATACTTACATTTTCTCCGTACACTTTATTGAATAAGTTATATACTTTCTCATTGTCATTTTCTTCAAATTCTATTATTTTAAAATTTTTACTATTAAACGGAGAGTTGTCTTCATTTAATAGTAAATCAACAATATATCTATCCATATATTTATTTTTTTTATGTTATACGCAAATATACAATACGATACTGTCTATTATGTTGTCTGTGTGTTAATTTGTTCAAATTAATCTATTTTAAATCATTTTAATTTGTAAATCATATTTTAGTGTCTATATTTGCATCGTAATCAAGAGAGATTATAATGCAAGACAGTGGTGATGGAAGGTGATACTTCGGTTTGTGTCACAGGTTCGAGTCCTGTATTTTTCATGCAAGAAAGATTAGATCAGTTGGTAGATTAAAACCTCCTTTCAAACACCTTCCAAATTATCCCTGTTTTAACAACATATACAGATGGTGAGGAGTTCGGTTACTTCGAAAATTAGTGTAGTGGATAACACGGCTTTAGGTAAAAAAGTTTTTCATTGGTTCGAATCCAATATTTTCATTTTAGATCCGGCTCCGCTTTTCCTCTGTTTGAAATATATAAAAACTAATGAGTGGTGATGGGGTTAGTTACTTCGAATTTAGCTCAGATGGATAGAGCGATACTCTTTTAAAGTATAGGTCGATGGTTCAAATCCATTATTTCATTGTTTACACTAACTTCAGCTTTTCCCTCATTGAGTATTCATATTGATATATTTTTTCAAGCAGTGGTAGTAATATCACTGCTTTTTTTGTATAACACTTTAAAGAAAACAACAACAAATGGGAAAGTTTAACAAAAAGGATGAAGGTGTTAAACCTGCGATCGTGAATCACATGGGAGAGAAGGCGTATAAGCCTAACGCAGAAGAAGAGTTGGTGTCTACGGTAATGACTACCATGTTATCTGATTCTTATTATGAGAAAGAAAAAGATAAAGTAGAAAGAATTAAGGACCTTATGGATCAAGTAGATCCGTATTTCGCAGCACAAACAGCATTGTATGTCAGGAAAGAAGGAAAGCTTAGGTCAGTAACGCATCTTATGGCTTCTGTCCTTGCCAGCAAAGCATCGGGTAAGGAATGGGCTTCAAGGTTCTATAACAAGATCGTTATGCGTCCTGATGATATGAGCGAAATCCTTGGCTGTTATGCGGCTCTTAACGGCAAAAATCCAAAGAAGTTAAGAGGTATATCCAGTGCTATTAAGAAAGGATTTAAGACGGCTTTGGAAGGTCTTGATCCGTATCGGATTGATAAGTATAAGATGGACAGTAGGGTCATTACTATGGTTGACCTCGTAAACTTATTTCACCCTAAAGGCAATCAGGCTAACAAAACGGCTTTCCAGTACCTTATAGAAGGTCGGTCTTTGTCTGGATTATACGAAAGCAAGATTCTTGAAAAAGAAATGTCTAAAGCCGGACAGGATAAGAAAGACAATAAGGAAAAGAAAGAAGCTTTAGGTGACGCTATTCGGGACGTGGTTTCTAATGTGAAAGGTATGCCTATTTTTAATATGGTTCGTAACCTTGTAAACATAATCAAATACGCACCTGATCAAATAGATGAAGTTTGTAGGCAGCTTACAATAGAAGAGAAGGTGCTTAATTCGAAGATGCTTCCTTTCCGTTTTGCTTCAGCTTTCAAAGAGGTTGAAAATATAGGCACTGATGATTCCGAAAATGATATTGTATTTGAGTCGGATAAAAAACGAGCTAAATTAACAGCGCGTAACAAAGATAAGATTTTAGATGCGTTGGAGAAAGCCATAACCATCTCCTGCAAGAACCTGCCGGTATTGGAGGGGCGGTCGGCTATCCTGATTGACCACTCTGGCTCTGTACGTGGAGATATGGGAGGATCTTCTGAAGTGTCTGCCTTTAGCCAAACAAGTACGGCTGTCATTGGTAACTTATTTGGCTGTATGATCGCATCTGTGCTTCCTGACGTATTTATTGGTATGTTTGGTGACGAACTTATCAATTACGAATATGATAGAAGTAAAGGTGTTTTATGGAACAACAAAAAATCTTTTATTGCCGGAGAAGAATGCGGTGATGCTACCGAAAACGGTCTTTTTGCATTCTTGTATAAGTGCGTTAAAGATAAGATCAAAGTAGATAACTTGTACGTTATTTCAGATATGCAGGTAGGAGATGGTGAATCTGTTGTATGGGAGAAAACCTCCGGTTATGGATATGGTAAATTCGCCGAACTTTTGAAAGGGTTTAAAAAAGTGAATCCAAATTGCAAAATCGTTTCTATTTCTATTCAAGGATATGGAAGTGAGATGTTTTACAGAGGATCTAATATCTTGAACATAGCTGGCTGGTCAGAATCTATCTTCGATGTTATTAACAGCAAGTTCTGTGGATATAAGAATATGATTGAAGAAATTAAGAAGATTAAGATTTAAATCTTACATTCGTACTGTTTTCATAAGAAGAGATTTATCATAACAAGCCGGAGAATGAATGGTGGCATTCTTCGGCTATTTTGTTTACATTTGTTGAAAAAAAAAGAATGAAAGAAAAAGAATTTGATTTTGTGATATATCCACTAAAGTTGATTATCACCATAGGGTTAGATTACAAAACATTGTGTGATCGTTTTGAGAATGCAGAATTGGATCATGAAGGAGAATGGGGAGATGAAGGCGATTTAGATTCAAAAGCCTCTTTCTTGAATCTTGTTCGTGATAAGGGGGATGATAGAGCTTTTAAGTTATTATGGAACTTTCAAAGTGAGAATAAGATGACTATGCGAAACATATGTCATGAATCATTTCATGCAGCTATGTCGGTATGCCAACATTGTAATATGTCTCTTGGCTTTAAGGTGGGAGAAGATGAACACGCAGCTTACATAGCCGGATTTGTTGGTAATTGCGCAGGTGAAATGTTTGGATTCTTAGAGGAAGAAAAAGATGGCAAAGAAAATTAAAAATTATGTAAAGGACAAACAACCAAAAACATTATGGAATAAAATTGGTCCGTTTGTAAAACTTAGAGAATATCTGGCATCTAATATAACACCTGATGTGTATGCTAACGAAAGAGGATTAAAAACCAAAATAATGGAATTTTTTGGTCAAGATGTTCCGAAAGCCAATGTAGATGATTTTAGTCAAAATCTTTGGTTTAGATTCTTAAACCAACCAAATAACCTGAAAGAGGAAAACGGGATTGTTAGAATACCAGACAATATCAAATCCATTATATCTGACAGGATAAATGGTGGGTGGGAGAAAATGGCTAAAAAATATGGAAAGGAGCTTGATTCCTTAGATAATAAGATAATTGATGGAAAAGTTGCAGGCAAGGACGTATCTGATTTGGAGGAGTTAAGGGATGTAACAAGTAGGAAACTTGGAATGGTAGAAGAGGGTATAGATCTCTTAAAAAAAGCCAGAACCGGGGAACATCAGGTATTTAACGAATATAATTTTATACCGGATGCTTACGGAGATTTAAATGATTTGTCAGGCTTATCAAGTTTTACCATGTACCGTGATGATAGAGGTAGGATGGTTGTGAAAGATAAGTATGATTTTTATAGGAATGATCAACCTATTAAAGTAGGGATTGTTACTAAGACTCTTGATGCAATAGGATATCCTTTTGAAATCAGGGATTATGTGGAAGATAAAATCCCATACGAAGAGAGCGATCCAAACAAGATCCTGTTTAGATCCATTATTGATTCCAAGAATGATTTGGATAAAAGGATGGAGATAAGATCCAAAAAACAAGGAGGGGAGTCTTCTAAGCCGGAAATAGATTGGGATTTATTCAAATCCAAATATGAAAATATGAAGCGTGTGGGTAAGGGTAAGCATCGTACTATGGACGTAGAAGGGATGAATATGATCTATGATGCTTTATATGATAAAGGTTTTAATCAACGCCAGATAGAAGCCGTACTTGGAAATATTATTGAAGAATCTGGTGGAAACCCCTACGCTGTATCTGAGGATGGAAAATTTAGGGGACTTTTTCAAGAATATTACAAAAGATATCCGCCAAAAGAGTTTGAAAGAGATAAAGAGAGATTTAAGAGCGATAAGCGTGGATATATCAACTATATGATAGACAGATTTTATGATCATGTTCAAGATGCTGGGAAGTATAGTATAAAAGATACTAAATACAAAAAAGCTATTCATGCAGTAAACGAATTTATGTCAGAAGATCCAGATACAGATTATTCGTATCCACTTGTGTATGCTTTTGAAGCTCCATCAGATAAAGAAGGAACTTATGAAAATAGAAAGAGCGTATCAAATTTGATAAGCCAATCTTATGTTTTGGATAATGTTGATAAGAAGGATAATGATAATACTATTGTTGATGCTATTCTTGGAATAAAAAATGATCTTGAGCTACAAGACTCTATTTCCACTACAAGAGGTGAAGCCTTTAAAGAAGCCAGGAAAAGAGGTCTTAAGGAATTTACATGGAATGGAAAGAGATACAATACCAATATAAAAAAAGAAGGAGGAGCCGTAGATGAAGAAAACGGATCTAAATATAGGTACATTGCATCTAAGGATAATACATCAGTAGGATCAAGCGGAATAAATGAAAATGCCAATTATGGTACGATCCCTGTTGATGGTGTGGATATCAACGAAATTGTAGCAGGAGGCATTCCTGTAGTAGGTGATATAATGGACGTAAAGGATGCGTATGACTCTTTCATAGATAGAGATGCGCTTGGAATGGTTATGGCTGCTATGGGTCTTATCCCGTTTGTGGGAGGCATATCCAAAAAGGCAATGCAGACAAAAAGAGCTACTAAAAAACTATCTCAAAGAGACAAAGAGCTTTTAGGGTCGTTGCCGGAATATGCTAAACCGGCATCTCCTATAGGTGAGTCATGGGAAAATCATAAAAAGCGACTTTTCTCTGGAGCTTATGAAAGGCTTACCGGAGAAAAATTGAGGATGAAAAATGGTGAGCCTGATCCTGATATGCTTGATACCAATATATATGATTGGGACGATCCGAAGGTTTTTAGAGATGCAAAATATTTTTTAGGGGATGAGTACTCTGATGATGAAATAAGGGAGATAATAGATGGAATATATGGATATGGGGTATTAAATGGAAATATAATCAGGTCTAAAAACGTTGATGAGTTTATTGATTTATTTCTTGAAGGGAACCCTAATATATCCAACAAGGATGTAGAGAATTTCATAAAAAGTCATGAGGTAGAACATAAAATTCATTACCCGGATTCAGATGCGGATAAAAGCGGATTTGATTTGAATAAAATAGGTGATGATGAAGTAAAAGATTATTTCAAAGAGGATCATTTTACAGAAATGGCGGCCAGAGGAACTCAGATTAAAAATTATTTTGGTTTGACCGATGATGCTCAAGAGGTAACACCTGAAATGTTAGAATATGCAGCCAGAAATTACTTGAAGGATTATGGGAATGACAATGAGATGAAAGAATATTTTGAATCCATATCAGACTATAAAAAAGCTGCTAAGTGGATAACAGATCACGCTTCAGTAGGAATAGGAGCCTACTATGTAGGGAATAAGATTGCTGACCATAAAAAAGAAAAGAAAAGAAACGGAGGGAAGCTTACTCCATACAAGGCTGGTTTTCGTTTTATTGATCATAAAAAAGAATACGGAGATCCGAAAGATGCATCACACAGGATTCCAAGTAGGAAATTCATGTATTTCTATGAAAACGATAAACCGAGTAAAAGTATTGTGTTTGCTGAAGAAGGTGGCGTAGTTGGCAAACAGCGTGAAGCATATGAATACTTTACTAATAAGAGAGGCATGTCTAAGATACAGGCGCTTGCCATCATAGGTAATCTCATGGCTGAATCCGGCCTTAAAGATGACATATACGGAGACAACAGAACATCATACGGCATACAGCAATGGCATAATGAGCGCATGGATAAGCTATTCAAGCACGCCAGAAAGAAAGGTCATTCTACACCAACATTCAAAGACCAACTTGAGTTCTTAGCTGACGAATACGAAGGGAAGACCGGATATTCTAATTTCTTATACACAAGAAAAGGAAAAGAAGGACCAGGTTATTACAACTACAGCCGGCAGGACTTCATGAACGCCGATAACCTTAAAGATGCTGTAGTAGCTTGGAACCAAGGAGCAGGACGTCCTCATAAGAGTGTTATAAGAAATGATGACCGTTATAACTATGCTATGGAAGTTGCTAAAAATCTTGGTTTAGAAATTGAAGAAAATTCCGTATCTTCGTATGGTCAAATGGGATTCGGAGATGATGGGAAAATAGCAGCATCGGTAACACTTCCAGAGGTAGAAATGGCAGCCGCCCTCCCTAACCCGGAAGCCCCGTCCCAGGAGGGACAGTCCGAGGAAGAGAGATTCCGTACATGGACTGAAACGTATGGTAAGGACATCATAAATCATTTACTGACGTTAGACGGGAAAAAGGATGGTGATGACAGTGATTATAATATGATGTATAGACAGAATCAAAAAGAAAGCGAAGAGGATAAGAAAATGGCTTTGATTAACGCCGTGCTTCCCAATATTCAGCTTCGCATTAAAGGCGTCACTGACAATTAGAACAATTATTTTATTTCTCATATTAATAAAGCGAAGCCGGATTTGAGACTCGTTATGCGGATACCGAAGGTTGAAGAACGATATCAAGATAATCCGGCTTTTTTGTGCGATTTCGTGAAGGATGGAACTATCATCGCCTTGGTTTAACAGAACAGACCTATGTACCTCCACTGTCCTGACGGGCATGGGAGCCCGTCTCGCCTACCAGCCTGCCTAATTCTCCACTGGCTACCTAATATAACTATTAACGTCACTCCATCACCTATCTCCTTTCAGTCGATAGGTTCAGTCGTTTTTTAAATGTTATATGTTCTTTCGCATCGTTCCCTTCGGTCACGATACTCAATACTTTAACACAATTAGGCAAACAATACAATAGACGGAAAAAGTAATTTGTTAATCTGTTCACTCACTTAACTCCCTTCGGTCGTTAAGTTCATTCACTGTAAACAATTATATGAATAAATGGTAAAGTATATAAAATAATATAAATGATATAATGGGCAAGATCATTGAAAATGGTCTTAATATTAAGGAAAACGGAGACTATTCATAGGAGTAGTTTTAATTCAAGATTTGTTGTCCCACCACTGACGGTCAGGAGGTTACGTTCAGAGTCGTTTTCCCGTCTCTTATCCAAACCGTCATAAAACAAAAAAACCTTGTATCCTATTTCTCTCAAACCGGATACAAGGCCGTGCATTTTCTTCTTTGAGCGTATGATGAAAAATCATATCTTTGCACTAAAAAAAACATTAATATGGACACAAAGTTAAAAGAAATAACAGATCCTCACAAGTTACACGACAAGCTCTTTAAGAAAGAGCAGGTCTCTCCGATAGAAGTTATATACAATAGCTTCAGCAACTTAGGGTACAATGTAGTACGCCGTCCAGCCGGTCAGTGTTTAGGCAATTTGAGATATTTTAATCTATTTTATGACAAACATACTCATCATTTTTATCAGAAAGACAGGAAGTTGAGATATTGTAGCAATTTTCTCATATCTGATTATTGGAAAGATAGAGTGCGATGTTTCATAGTTTGGAACTTTGGTTTTGGAAGATTCTTCCCATACAATGACTTCATAGAGGCTATGGTTTATGACTATCTTCGATATGGAAGAAAGTCAGTTCCTTATCTTAAAAGCGTGCAAGAGGCTGAAGAAAAGTGTGTAAGGTTCTATATCCGGTCTCAGATAGATATGCTTCGTAAGGAAGGATATGCCGCTTATCGGGCTAAGTTCAAGGAAGAACGTCCTCAGTATTTCATCGGAGACGATAGGACGGTGTTTAGATGCCTTGACAGCTCTTTAAAAAGAGAAGAGAAGATTGCTGCATGCGTAGCCCACAAAAGGGCTTTAAAAGAAGGGATAATAACCTCCTTCATCAATCACCTTAAGAAACATCCTACCACTTTATATTCGTGGTTTTCATCAGAGGTAGATAGCGAAGGAAAGAATAGGCTCTGTCTATCTGAAAAGGCTGTTTCGTATTTGAATAAGAGACTGGTTCGCAATGGGTTAAAGTCTCTTTCTGCATCATATCTTTTTAGAACGTTTAGAAAAATGGTGAAGATCTTGTTCGGTTCCAATGTCAGGTCGTTTTTGAATAGCTGTCTGATGTCTGTTTCAACAGAAGAGGTTTTAACCAAATCTATGAAGAAAATAGTTTCCAAGACAGTGCTGTTTTTGTACAAGAGAGCGCTTAAGAACTATCGCCGGGCATGCGGTCTTAAGTACGACCCTGATTCGGGCGGTTTGTCTGCCGTACATGATTGATTTTTAAACGTATCCCATAACGTTGGATTTTCTCGTTCGTTTCTCTTATCTTTGTGAAAAAAGATAGTATGAAATTACGAATCATAAAAAATCGTCCGATATTCGCTCCCGGCGGTAGTGTTCAGGATAAGAAACAGGATATTAATGTATCCTCTACTCAGTCTATTCTTGATTATGGAACGCCTGTTAATAAATGGGGTGAATCTGATATTCAGAATATATATATGCCTTCTGATGTGATTTTAGAAACAGAGGAGGGGGAGATAAATCCATTTAGTAGTATGCCTACATCCGATCCGTTTTTTGAAAACAATGATGCAGGATATGCAGGATATCTCGCTGATAATAGGGGTATGGTTAAAAACGTAGAGAAATCAGTCGTTGATAATACAATGAATGTAGGTGGTGTTGATGCTGATTCCTCTAAAGAAAAACGTTCCCAAGATGGTAATCCTCTTGATCCTATGACTACCCCATATTATTCACCCGATCTAACCGGCAGAGCTCAAATGTTCGGTACAAGTCTTGGCCGGATAAGAGCCGGTAATAAGGTCGGTGCTAATGTGGCTCAAGCTGCCTTGTCTGGTGTTAGTTTAGGATTAGGTCTTACCCGTAATATCATGGGAGCTTCATCTGCTGCGTATGCAGCCAGCAGAGACGAGCAGGCAGCGAGGGAAAAACTTGCCAAGGAGCGTCGTCAGCAATTCATCAAGTGGGAACGTGAAGGTGGTGGCGTGAATTTAGGTAACGGTCAGAAGATGGATACGTCTGATATGACCGGCGAATATATTTATCCTCTTCCCAAGTCTATGGAAGATGCTGCGAATGTAGAGATAGAGAAAGGCGAGTACGTGCTGACTCCTGACTCCGTAGGGCCTATGGAAGCCAAAGGGAACAGACATGAAAATGGTGGCACTCTGGTTGATTTGCCAGAGGCTTATATTGTTTCCGATTATCGTAAGATAGATGATGAGTTTGCCTCTTACGTTAGAGAAAATTATGGTATTAAGGCAACGTCAAAAGATACGTATGCTACACTCCTTGATCGATATAAGAAGAAGATTGGTTTGTCTGATAAGTACGAAGATCAGGAGCGTGTATATAAGAGATTAGAGAAAAATGAAGATGTAAAAGACAAAAACACATCTAATCTTAATGCTTCTATTCTTTCCAAGTACGTCAATGAAAACCAGAAAGAGATAGACGAGCTTGAAGCACAATTTCGTTCTTTCGCTGAAATCGTTTATGGCAAACAGGAAGAATCTAAGCGTAACGAGAAGATGGATGCTTTTTTCAGGGATGGCGGGGTTGTTGATCTGAATCAGGTAAAGAAACAAGCTAAGGCTTTTAATATTGCAGAATCAGATGCTAAGAACTGGATATATGACGAGTATGTTAAGCAAACCAGGAAAATGGCTGAAGGTGGACCTACTCAGAAGGAGCTGGAGGAACTTAGAAAGAATGCTATCGGCTACAATAAGATTATCAATCAGTTATTTGGACGAACTCTTAATATGACTGTATCTGATGTTAGTGGTCGTGAGCAGATTCTTAATCCTGATTCCAGTGTCAATGCCAACCAGAATCTCCAACATAGAAGCAATTTAGGATACGGCAGGGTAAATGATAAGGCGGTATCTAATTTGCTCGACATAAACCGATGGGCTAACAAGTACAATACGGATGGTGATTTTGATACAGAAGGTTTCCAGAAAGGATACAACAGGCAATTAAATGCATTGTGGGCGTTAGCTGATGTAGGTGCTATCACGAATGCTGATGCAGCCAAGAAATTCAGAGATGAGTACGGATTCTGGGGCCAGGATGCCGGAAGCTACGGAGGTAATCAGGCTTATAATTCATTTGCCGTAGATGATAAGTTTGGTCAGACAACAGCCACCCGTTCTTATTATGGATTGGACGTTGTTTCGGCAGAGCAAAAAAGATTGTTAAACGAAAAAGGGATAAAGAATTATGTTGACTTATTTGGTGATAAATCTGATGCCGCTAAGAAGATTCTGGGCTCCGATTATAATAAGTTTGTTGCTTTAAGAGATAGTGGGTTAATGCCGGAAATAGACTTCGTTCTTGAGTCTGTTAAACCAGAAATGAAGCCTATTGAGGCCGGTCCCATAGCACCAGGCCTTACACCGCCTAAGATTGGATCTCCTGGAGGGATAGAGGTAAAACCGAAAGCAAGTACGCCTACGACTGCAACCGACACCGATACAGAGGAGGTGGTTGAAGACAACGGACCTAAAGGACAGGACAGACCGGCGGCGTTCGGTCCTATCTTCCCGGAGATGCTGAGAACGCTCGATACAGGCTTGGAGATAGAGGGATTGGAAAGGCATCAGGCTCCGAGAATAGATCCGGTTCTGCAATCTGCTGATCAGTATATCAACGAGCTCAACCGCGCGACATCGGCTCAGTTGGACGCAGTAGGTGACGTGCCCGACTCCCAGCGCTCTGCTATTCTGGCTAATATGAACGCCATAGCCGGAAGCAATATAGCCAAGTACATTAACGAAGTAAATTTCAATAACGCAAGGCAAATAAACGAAGCTGATAGGTTTAATGAAATGGCTTATGTTCAGACAGATGATAAGAACATAGCAGAAAGGCAACGTTATGAATCTGGGTTGTTGAAAGCTATGGCTATAAGGGATGAAAATCTTGCTCGTTATTATGATAGTATAAACAGCGAGATACAGAATAAGTTTAATGTTCGTACATCGTTGAATACCATAGCTTCCATAGCCCCGAATATGAGAATGCTTCCAAGTGGTCAAATTATTTACGTTCAAGGTAATCAGGATGTGATGAATATGGGTGATTATTCCACACCTTACTTGAGAAGTTTAAATGAAGAAGATGATGAAATTAAAAGAAGAAGGAGGACCAAATAGTGGCTTCACAGTATAGTATTTTAAGGCAATATGCCCCGTATGTTAGTCCTTACAACATAGATCTTGTTAAGGACGTCATGATGTACAAACAGCAGAAGGTTGATGCTGCTCGTGAAAAGATCTATACCCAGGTAGATTATCTTATGGGTCAAGAGATAGATAAGCCTGAAGCCCGCGCTTATATGGAAGATAAGATGTCAGGTGTGATTGCTAACATCAATCAAAAATTCAAAGGCGTGGATCTTTCTTCTGATGGTGTTACGAGAGCCATACAAGGAGAGATAAGTTCGGTGTTAGATGATACGGTCATTAACGCGATTGCCGGCACAAAAGAAGGCAAGAGGGTTATGAAGGAAATAGAATCTATAAAACAGAATCATCCTGAACTTTATTCTCCTATTAATGAATGGCATGCTTTGGACCCTTATTACAAATGGAGGTCAGATGGTAAAGCAGGATCAAGGTTGGGAGGTCTTCATTATTCTCCTTATGTCGATTATACTAAGGAGATAAATAAGCTGGTCAGTGATTTTAGGAAAAACAACGAAGGCAAGAAGATTCAGACAACAGAATATGATGTTAAAGGTAATCCTACTGGTGGAATCATAGAAGTCAACGTAGATGAGCTTACTGATTCCCAGATAAGGAATTTTGTGTCTGCTAACTTATCTGAAAACATGAGGAATCAGATGAGAATAGAAGCATCATACATGGCAGCTACCAATCCGGTGTTCAGTAATCCGGATTTGGTTAGTCAATACATTGGGTCTTATGTCGAAAGATACGATAGGCACATAGGAGCATTGGAAGCAAAAAAGAAATCAGTAGGGGATAATAAGGATATTATTGATCGTATTGACAGTCAGATACAGGAAGCTAAAAATCAGAAAGCAGAAGCCAAGAGGGAGGCAGATATGATAATAGCTTCATCAGATCCGGTAGCGGCTGCTAATTTTGTTGTTACCAATAATCTTTTCGATAAGATGACTGATGCATGGAGATACGACAATACAAGTTTTGAAAGGAAGAAAGATGATCTTTATTTTGCAAGGTTGGCAGAGGATAGGGCTCAGCAAAAGTTTTTGACTGATAATGCTAAGTCTATGGTTGAAATATCGTTGGCAAAAGAGCAACTTGCTCAGGCTAAGATTGAAACCGAATACATGCGTACTTACGGTTCCAAGATGGGCACTGAAAGCTCATCCGGAGGCACAAGAGGAGCAGGCGGTGTAGGAGTGCCGATGGCTCCTATGGACGGGCCTACGGCTATCAATTCCGGAACGGGTAAGATTGGGTCTATTAATTTGGCTAATATCCCTTATGAACAACTCACATCCTCTTCCACGGAGCGTAGAGCAAATTTATTGAAATTATATAATTCATTATCTCCTACAGATAGAAGCAATATCATTGCAGCATCATACGAAGAAGAAAAGTCTGATCCTGGTTTGTATGCTAATATGACTCCCGAAGAACGAGTGTATTCGTATTTAAAAAATAATGGAGGTCAGAAAAACGGATATTTCGGACAAGGCAATAACAGATTATCTGAAGCTTATGATGCTTTACTTCTTTCTGATTCTAAGGCAAATGGAGCTACAAAAGCTATAAATGACATAACTGATTATCAAATAGATAATATAGTTACTGAAAAAAATAAGGATATTATCAGGAAAGTTCGTAATGCTAAGTTTATGAAAGGAAATTCTTTTATAAATCTTACCGATACAGATGATAAGGCTGGAGCTTTCCTGCTCGCCACGGCCATAACAACTGGTGTATCTGATGCCGTAGGGTTTAGAGAATACATGATGGACCCTTCAAGAGGAATAGATATTCTTAGTGCTATATCTCCGTCATTAGGAGCTAAGGCGAGTGCCGGCAAGTTAGGGAAAAACATATCTGATGCTATTACAAGCGAGGATAATGGTTCTTCTACTGGTACGTTGGCTCTTATTAATGGAATGAAGAAACTGAATGGCGATCCTGATTTTAATATATCTGATTATATGACCATAGATAAGGACGGTGATATAGATCTAAAAGATTATCAGGAAGGGGAGCCATTGACTATTACCCAGCTAAGATATGCTGAGAAAAATAGTAGGGTATCTGATATGATAGCGGGTCAGATGCAGGATGAGATAAAAATGTCTGTATCTCCTGATCAGATTTCTGATAAATTATCTCAGTATCATTACCTTGATTCTTACAAAAGATACAATTGGAATGCCGATTCACCGGAAAAGTCTTTGCAGAAGGCTCAGTTTAGAAGATTGTCTGGTTACATGGCAGGAAAGGTAAACAATCTGGATCCTACTGCTATTAATACCATCAATATGGACGCCGAGATAGATAATGGCACTGTCAGAAGATTTTTGACTGCTCAAGTAGGGTCTGGTGAAAACTCTTATGTTACAGAAAGGGTTGAGATTACGAATGATGAACTTCTTAAGGCAGGTATAGATCCTTCGGTTGAGGAGCGTAATTATCCGGTGGATGGTTACAAATCAAGTTTTGGAACCTGTGATTTTGTAGATACCGGAAAGAAGGAAGGTTATTCTTATGATAAGTATCTTATAAGTAATGGCCTTCCCCGTTTGGCTTCTAAGGCTGATGTTAAGAATGATCTTTATGATATAGTAAAGGTTCACGGTTCTTACCTTAAGCCAGAAGAAATGAATGTTGTTAAAACCCTTGTTGATAATTTTATTGACATGTCTGATAACATATCAGTTCAGTTGGAAGGAATGGATGATAGGGGTTCGAGAGAAGTAGCGGTCAATTTCTATGATAAAAGGACTAAAAATTCTAAAAATCCTGCATTGTTGTTCTCGGATTTTGTTCCTTTGGATCCAGGTAATGATGAGTATGCGGATTACTGGAATAACATTCACCAGAAGTGTCCTCAGTACTTCTTTGTAAAATACGTGAAGGAGGCTGTTCAAGAACGTCTTGATCAGATGAGAGATCCGTATATGAGAGGAATAAATATCATGCCCAACATGAATGATAAGTTTAGCAAGTTGAACGATTTTTTGCAGAAAATTTATGGCTGACAATAATATAGATAGATATAATCCTGCTGCTAAAACCACTTACGAAGATGTGGCAAGGCAAAGGAAATTAGCCGAAGAAGAGAATTACACTCCGGCTACATTACCAGAGACGACAACGCCTCTGGTTCCTAATTATATGCCTGGTGAAGGTGTGTATGCCCAACCTAAATTTCCGGATTACGCATCAAGGATAGCTGCTGCCGAATACGAAGAACCGTATATAGCCAAGGAGATAAGCAACAGCTATTCGGAGGCACTGGCTCGTAACAGCTACAGGGGGGCTACACCTGCCCCGCCACCTCTTAATCCCTATGGACCGAAGGTAAGTATCCGTGAAAGTCATCAGATGGGTAATGATGGGGTATGGCGTACAAAATATCCCAACTATATTCCGGGTATAAATAATGAGGATTATTATGCCAGAAGACAGAGCGGATGGAGTAAGTTTTGGAATGGTGTAGGCAAATTCGCTTTAAAGTCCGCATTGTACGGTGCTCAAGGAGTTGTGTCACTGCCTGACAAACTTATCAATATGGCATCTGAGGGAAGTTACAAAGCTGCGTTAAACACTAACATGGATAAGTTTGTAGGTGATCTTGACCAGCAAATAGACATGCTTCTTCCCCATTATTACAGGAAAGAGGTAGAAGATTATAATTTTGGTCAGAAGCTTTTTAAGGATACCGGTAATTTCTTGTGGAATGACGTCCTCGGTAATGGTATGTCTTTTACCGTAGGAGCCATGATATCAGCGTACATGACCGGAGGACTTGGGGTTGGATCATTGGGCAATATAGGTGCTAAATTAGGTGGAAGAATCGGAGCTAAGTTGGCAGCAAGGCAAGCTGCCAATAGGGGCATAGGAAGCCTTAAAAGCGTGTTTAACGACTATGTAAGAAAAGGAGTTGCTACCGGGAGGAATGTAGGGGAGGCGGCTAAGACCATGACGTTGTTGGCTACCAGTGCCGGATTCGAATCATCGGTTGAAGCAAATTCTTTTATGAAGCAATCCGAGTCTGATTTCAAGGATTATTATCGTAAGATTTATGGTCGTGATCCCAATGCAGAGGAAATGGCTGTTTTTCGTAATTCTAATGCTGATGTAGGTAGTGCGATATTTGCTGCCAATATGGGTATAGTAGGATTATCTAACTGGCTTCTTTTTGGCAAGTATATAGGTTTAGGAGGCAAGGCTATACCAGGGTTGGAAAAGAAACTTAATAAGCATCTATTTGGATTAGGGACGGAAGTCGCGAAGCCGGGAGAGATGGCTATTAAAATAACTAATCCCAATATAGGGCAGAAGATAGCTGGTAATGTTTTCAATATCATGAAAAGACCTGTGTCCGAAGGCTTATGGGAAGAAGGATCTCAAGGTGCTGTTCAGAATACGGCTGAGGAATATGTTAAGTCAAGATATGATAATGTAGCCATGAACGGAGCCGTTGATGTTCTTGATGCTATTTCTGAAGGATTTAAAAAGCAATATACGTCTAAAGAAGGATGGACTGAAATAGGAATCGGTGCTATTATCGGTTCTTTGTTTGGTATGAGGGAAGGCTTCTTTGGGGTGAAAGAGTATAGCAATAGTCAGATCTTGCTGGAAAGGCAAGTGAATGAATATAACAAAGCATCTTCTAATCTTAACACGGCGGCTTTGAATACGTTGAAAAAATCAATGAGTTTAGGGCCTCAAGTTCGTTCCGATGCCCAGTCTATGACTGGTAAGGAGCTTGATGATGCTATGTTTGAAAAGATGTCTATTGACAACCAAATGGGAACCTTAGAGGATTCGGCTGAAAATTTCCGGCAGATGATTGATATGATGCCTATTTCGGAAATAGCCGAAGCTAATGGAATGTCTTTGGAAGAGGCAAAGAAATACAAGGATTCTATTATTGATAATTATAACAATCGTCTTTCTGATTTCAGATCTGCCCAGAGTTTTGCTGAAGATCTTATAGGTGATGACTCTAAGATTGAGTTTAGGAAATACGTAGCTCGCAATGCTTTTCTTGGTCTTCAATCGGAATCAAGAATGAAAGACATAGCTTCTGTCATAGAAACGCTTTCGGGGCAGCCTCGAGTGGCATATGCTCTAAGTACGTTCTCCCGGCTGTCGGACAGGGCAAGGGAGCGGGCTATGGCTATTCGTGGCATACGGTCAAGGATAGAAGAACTTGAATCCGAAATAGAAGATCTTGCCACCCGTCCTCGTAACGTAGATGGAAAAGACCCACAAGCTGAGTCCATACAACGAAAAACCAAAGAATTGGAAGATCTTAGAACCAATTACAATAATTCGTTGTCTGAGTTATCAACGTTAATAGGAAAAGAGTTTTCGATAGAAGAGTTGGTAAGTAAAACCGAATCTGTTTTATCATCACCTCTTTCTCCTATAAGCTCACAAGATGTAATAGAGGCTTATGATACGCTCGTGGCTTTTGATGATTATTTCAATGTAAAATCAAGACAAGAAAAGAAGTTTACAGCCAAAGACAAAGCCATGAGATCCTTGGTAAATGAATACCGTAGGAGTTTGATGGACTATAGGAATATGAATAATTTCTTGTCTAAGATGCTTGATAAAAGATTCTTAGCTGAGGAAAACAGGGGATTTTCAAAAGCGCTGTCTTCTCTATGGTCTACTCCTTATAAGGGGGATGACAAGGTTCCTGATTTTGCAGAGCCTAATAAAGTCGGTGAATATGACACTGATGAGGTAGTAGATCAAGCTGTGTCAGAAGGTAAGATTTCGGAAGACGAAGCTTGGACTATTAAAGCATTTATGCATGCTCTTGATAAAGTAAGAGAAGATAGGATGAAGGAAGCGGAAGATAATATAAAAGAGTCACCGCTTACGGAGTCTGTATCGGATGAAGATTATGAGGCTGCTATGGATAATCCTATTATGGTTCCGGCCGTAAGGCAGTCTATAATTGATAAACTATATACAGGCAATGCTGATCTTCTTACTGCGAGAGAAAAAGATGTGTATGATAAATACAAACAAGATTTTGATGATTATGTATCATCTTTGGGTGACAGTCCTGTTAATCTCATAAAATCATTATCTGAGAAGGCTGATAGGCTTACAAGTCCGAGATCTGTGTATGAGGATAATAAAGCTATTATTGATATGGCTAAATCCAATTTAGAACCAGATCAAAGGAAGGAACTTGATGATGCTATTTCTTCGTATGTTGATATAATGAACAGACGGGATAAAGGGGAGAAGGTTGACGAAGATAAGCTTGCCGATTCGGTATTTACCATAGAAGATCTTGGCCAGGTTGGAAACATCACAGATCTCCTTCCTTATGTTGAACAAAACAGGATTATTGACAAAGGTCGTATCTCTGAATCTACGTTGAGTAATTTTGGGGAAGATGATGCTAATATAGATTCTCTTGTAAATGAGTTAGATGAATCCGATAATACGCCTGGAGCTAACATAGATAGCGCCCAGAATCCAGAGACGTTGATGGTTAGAAGAATATCCAACGATGGCAACGAAAGGTATGAAATTGCAGGTCTTAGAGCCGATAAATTTATATCTTCTATAAAATCATTGGTTCCTATTCAAATAAGCTCTGAAACGAACGCTAATGGCACTAAAAGGTATTCTCTTAATATAGGTGGAGAAACGGCTACTATAATTGAATTGCCTTATCATGCGAGATGGTCTATAGACAAAGAATCGGCTCGTGTTCTTAACCGTTACACAGACGTGTCTATTCAGGACGTGGGTAATTCCTATTCTTTGGTTTATAAGCGTCTTGATTCAGATGAATTGGTTCCGTACAGAACAGGTGTCGGATTCGGAGAGAATGAGGTAGATAAAATAGATCAGGAAGCATTATCTTCTTTGAAAAAAGGAGATAAGGTTAATCTCGAAATAGATGTAAATGATACCTATAATCAGTCTCTTTTTGCCGAATACAATGACGCTGTTCAGTCCGGCGATAAAAAAAGAATAGAATCTGCTGAGAATAAACTGGTATCCAATATGGTTATCAAGGTCATGAGTGGGAACAGATTCGTTTCTGTTGTAAAAGCTGATACAGGAGGCATAGATGGTATAAGTAAAATAAGAAGAACGGCTTTTAACAAGTGGAAGAAGGACGCCGGCCGGTCGGCTACCATCGGCGTCGGCACGCATGTTGTTGCCCAGGCCCTTCCCGGAAGACCGGTGTTTAACATGAAGGTGAACGGTCAAGGATATGGCCAGGTAGAAAATCTCCCTATTACCGAAAAAGGTGCTGAAAAAGTATCTGATGTGGGGTATGTATTAAATGGCAAAGTCGTGCTTAAGAACGGATCTAAATACACAGGATTCCCATTTGCTTATTCTATATTAAACGATAAGAAAAACAATTACAAAAATGTAAGAGTTCCGGTAGTCGTTATCAAGGGTAAGAATGGTCTTAATTATCTTTTCCCGGTTAGTCTACGTTCTGTGGAATCAGAGGAAGGAAAGAAATGGATTTCTTTTATAGATATGCTGCTTGAATCCGGTGACTCTGAATTGTTGCAGATGGGTCAAGATGACATACAAGATCTTAATGCGTATCTGACCAAGTTAGGTCTTGATCCAGCTTCGTATCAAGTATCGTATTTGAATCCTATTTCAGGTCTTAGAAAAGCTCGTGAGGCTATAGAAGAATTATCTACAGTTCCTGATGTTGTTAAGTGGGTAGAAGATGGAAGTAGGAGTGTGAAAGACATTGTGACGTCTGAAGTAGAATCTGGAATAGATTTCGAAGGTGAGATGTTTGTTGCTCCTAAGATCAGGATTCAGTTTGGTAAATCATCTTCCAGACCTAAATCACTTATAGAAGATGATCTCCCTTTCTCCGATGAGGGTAAGACCGTTACTTCCAAGGAAGATGTGGATATTTACGAAGAGGAAATGCCAGAGGAAGAGCCTGTCCAGGCGACTCAGCCGACGCCATCAACTCAGCCGGCTCCTGCGGCACAAGCTGCGCAGTCTTTACCTGGCAAGAAGCGTACCTCCAGGAAAAACTTCTCTCTTATGTTAAACGAAATAGAATCTCATATAGAAAAAGAAGGATTGCCGCCTTATGCTAATATTTTTGATTTTATAGCAAGGAAGATTGTAGGAGGCGATTTGAGGTTTCTTCGTGATAGAGGTAATCCTAAAAGCCTTAAGGAAGAAATGGGATTAGAACCTAAAGGAACAGTAGGTGATAAAATATCCACTCCTTCCAGTAAAGGTGGTAAGACCTTAGAAGAATACGTTTCTTGGCTTCGTTCTCAAACAGATCAGGTGGTGGTTGATTATGTTGGGCCAAGATCTGACGAACAAATTATATCAGAGTTGAAAAACTTTTTGAAATATATTAATTTTGTTCCAAGCAAGGCTTTGAATTATTCTCTTAGAGTCAATGGCATGGATACCCTAAAAGAATATGGCACAAAAGAGGAAGTAGAAAAAATGGAATCTGATATCAATAGTTTGGTTTCTAAAGTTTTGCCTACGGTGGACAACCAAACTATAGAAGATGTTTCTACTGCAATAAAATCAAACAACTTGCCTGCCATATGGGAGCCCGTGGAAAGCCTTGATATGACAAACGAGGAAAAAATAGAGTTTTTGAATAACGTAGCAGATTTCCTTAGCGGCATACCAGAGTATGATGCTGTCGTGGAGTCTATAGAGTCAGAATCAGATAATATTTTAAATGATGGAAAAGAAGGAAGTGCAGAAGGCGGTGCAGTACGCACTGAGGAAGATGGCGATAAAAAGGGAGATGGAGAAGGCAAAGGACAATCCAGAACAAATGTCGAAGTTGAAGGAAATGTCGAATTACCTGGATCTACAAAAGGAGAAATAGGAAAAGACGAACCTCGTATATCCGAAGAACCGCTTACTTACATATCAAGGGTGACAACCCCTTATTTCCTGTACGGCGGTGATGAAGCATATACATCTGTTCCGGCTAAGGTAGAACCTATACCGGAGAAGATAATGGGTCGTAATGGCATTAAATTTGGTATGAGTGTAGTCGAGTTAACCAAATTAGGGTACAAAAAAGCTGGTGGAAACTGGATATATAAATTCTATATGAACTCAGGTGTGTATGATTTGTATAATATAAGTTCCAGTGCATTCATCCGCTCTTTATCTCAATCTGGTAGAAAAATACAAAATATGATGAGTAATATGAGCCAGGAAGAGATAGATAGGAATAAGAATCTTGTAGAAGGTTCTGATAATTCGGATTCGATAAATGAGTTAAATAAGGAGTGTTGAGTATGAGAAGGAGATACGAAGATGTTTCAAGTCTTGTTCAGTATCAGTTGAAGACCAATCAGCAGGGGAATATAGAGGTTTATGTTGATGACAGGTTTGTTGGAAACGTAAGTGAAGGAGTCTGTAATTGGAAGGATATTGAATACAAGAGTAAGGTTACTATATCTTTGAAAGGAGTCGAGGATAAGGCTAAAACTTCAAGTAAAAGAGTCGGTCCTTATTGTCACATTTATAGCATATTTGGAGGAAATGAATCTTATCATGCAGGTCCGGATAGTAATATAAAAAAAGAGTCCGGTTACCACCTTTATAATGTATTGTTATAAAAATGGGGATATTACAACTACCACTACTTATACTAAAAATTTATCTGGAACTCTTCAGATAGGTAAAACACAATTGACTATCAATTACAAACAAAGTAAAAGTCAGTCTTTCTCCGGTGGTTCTGGAGATTATGTAACATCCGTATCTGATTTCCCTTTTGTTACTGGTCCAGGAAATGATAGCGTTGAGTTCGAAGGAGAGGGAAGATTGATAGTTGAGACAGAGGCTTCGCATTATGAAATAGAAGTTTCATAATTTCTATTTTTATACTATCTTTGTCTAAAATATTTATCACTATGGGTGTCAAATGTCAGATAGAAAAAAAGGAAAATGAAATAAAACGGGTTAAGGCTCCTAACGGGGAGCCTTCCGTTCTTTACGAAAGTGCTTTAAAAGTATTAGGAAACAGCGAGCGGGCTCTTCAGGTATGGGCTAAGGCTTACACTCCTGGTTTTTTGTCGTATTACGGTCATTGGAATAACCCGGCTCCAGGGGAGATGTTTAATACCGATTCCAATGGTGAACCTCTTTTAGAAGACGTGCTGTCGTATATGAAGCGTCAAACTTATTTTGCCGATCCTCTAACGGATCAGGATGTTAAGGATGTAAGAGATTTTCTTTTATCTACCTATGGTGTTTATACGGCACCATCATTATCCAACATCATTCTTCATTATTTTTATGTAGATGGTAGTTTGATACTGAATGAGCAGAATTTAAGAAGATCAGGCTTGTATAATGAAACAGAGATAAGTAGAATCTTATCTGATCCTTCTGTTCTTAATGAAGTTTCGACATCCATGAGGAAGTTATTGGATTATTCCAATAACGAACATGATAGGGAAAAAGATAATTATTTTATGTCTGTTGACTATCAGTATGGTCCTATTGTTTACAAGAAGGGAGTGTTTAACCAATTTGGTAAAAAAGTACCATATAATCCTTCTGAGCTTTATTATGCTATGCGTAAAACAGTAGCCGGCATAAAAAACTTTTCTGAATTTTCATCTGCTTTTGAATCGTTGAGAAACTCATACCCTGAACTGGTTGAGAAATTCGTTTCTGATAAAGAATTTGCCGAATCTATGTTTGATGAGTTCTCATCTACGAATAAGATTCCGGTAATAAACATAGAAGGGGATGATGTGGTAGAAGGCAAGAGAAGATCCTTGTCTAAGCTACAAGATCTGTCTTATTACAATCCTGGCAAAATAGAGTTCCTAAGAGCTCGTATATCAGCTTATTTACATAGGGTTAATGCCGACACCGAATCCGATTTAAGAAGCATGATATGGGATATAGAAGAGGCTTGTACGTGGTTTGGCATAGATATAATAGGGACATCGGAAACTTATGATGGCACAGAAGAATCTTTGAATAAGATAGATAATTTGATGCTGGATCTTGATATTTATGTGGCCAGGCATAATGATGTAAATTATGCTCCAACGCTGGCATCTTCTATAGATGATGTTCTTGGTGATAGTACAGACTATTATTTTGGATTATTGCCGGAGTATATGGATAATTTGAATATCGTTTATTCTGAATCCGATATAGACCCAGTAGAGGCATTTGAGAAACATTCATTGCTTAAGGTAGGAGATAATCTATATCAAAGGATCAGCAAAGATGATCTTAACGAGATGTATCAAATATCAACAGTATTAGCCAAGCACAACCTAGCTCATTTTTCTACTAAAATATATCCTGAATCTTGTTTTAAGAACGGCGTTTTGGATAAAGAGAAAGTACGGAACGTAGATAATAATACGCTCATGGATTCCATTAAAAAATACGTCAGATCGTTCATGGATTCTCAGAACACGGAGGACATGATAATGACCAGGATGGCGTTTGGTCACCCGGCGGTACTTGACGTTCCTTACGTGGATGTGGATCGGGAGTATAGTCGATACATGAACAAAAAACAAGATAGCGAAAACCCATTATCCTTATTCGATTTATACCAATCTTACCTTGACAACAAACTCCATAAAACAAAATTATATGATAATGCCTATAAGTATCTTGACTTCAAACCTGGTCCATCTTTGGGCCTTATTTCTGATGATCCTGATATTTTGAAATCAATAGAATTATCTTTATCTGGAAAAGACAGGTTGATGTTGTTTGATTATAGCATGACCAGTACCGACCCTTCTTTATCAGAATTGTTTTATTTGGAGAAGTATGACCCTTCGTATGCCGGGAATGATTTTGAACACTATTTTTACACCAGGCACCCGTATTTGTTAAAAGAAAAATCGGGTCCTAATATCGTAGAGCAAGATGGTGTTATAACAGCCGAAGGTATTTATGATAATTTTATAAGAGTAGGTAATAAGATATGGTCTAAAGTAAGCGAAAGTAGTTCCGGCTCTATCTACCAAAATCTGACAGGAACCGAATCGGAGGTGAAATACGATTCTACTCAGAAGGTTAAGACGGTAGAAACCGATTACGCTCCATACCAAAACAGATCTGGCCTGACGCAAGATATGATCGTAAGCAAGTCTGAATTGGATGATCTTAACAAATTAGAATGCAAATAATTTTTGTACATATATATAGTTTTTTTATAGTTATAATTTGGGAAGTGAGGCTTGTGAAAGTCTCACTTTTCTTATATATGCACATATATCAGCAACATACAAGAAAAGTCAGACTTTCGTTGTTTTTGGATTATTTTTATTAAGTTTGCAATATTAGTTTCAGGAAGGGATTATAGAAAAAAAGGAAGGTAAGAACAGAATGTAACTAATAACGGTAGGAAATGAGAATCAGTACCATCAAACGTAATAACAGCATTCATCTTATGTATAAAAACATTATGAATGATTTAGGTCAATTAAGAACTGTAGTTTCAAAATCCTATATTTATAATCTGATACAAAATCAAACCGGATTAAGTATCAGAACTATATCCCATGTCTTGAATCACACGAAAGAACAGGATACAGATTCTTTGTGAAAACCATACATTTTCATACATTTGTGTGTTCTTTAGTTTTTAGATTTAAGTTTTTCATGGTATTAGTTTAGATTAGTGTAGATCAGGGTTCGCAGTGATGCGGGCCCTGGTTTGTTTTAAAAAGTATTAAAATATTTGTTATTTAAAATCCTGTTCCTATCTTTGTTCCAGAAACAATGAACAACGAGATCCCACCTCTGGTTGTTTGATGTTGAAAGATATTTTTGGCTCATTAGGGTTTGTCATAGTGGGATCTGACATTCTCTTTTGGGCCTATTTTTTTTATTATGGATAATACTTGTATTCCTTTTGTGTTAATAAACGACAGAAAAATGATTGACGCAAAACATGTTCATAAATTGTTAGAATGTAAGTATGATTTTAAACATTGGATTAAGGATGTAATATCATCTTTTAATTTTAAGGATGGAATAGATTATATATCATATAGATATGATAATAATGGAGAACAAATAATAGATAATAATAGTCATGTATTTAGGCATGACTATTATTTATTCCCCAAATCGATTCTGTGTATCATCTATATGAAGTGTGATAGATCTTTATTTAAAGATTTTATTTATGATATATTTGATTGTTGTAATATTAAAAATGACGATCGGGTATTAGATATAATACATAGATCTGTCGATAGGTATAATAAAAAATGTATAAAATATTTTACATATATAATAAGAAATAATAATAATGGTTTTTATAAAATAGGTAAAAGCTCTGATGTAAAAAGAAGGCTATCTGGGTTGTCTATTGTAGAAGATAACTTAACATTAATAGCTTATGTGAATAAAGATATAGAGAGCGAGCTTCATGCAAGATTTGATATCAAAGGGATATACAGAGAATGGTTCAACTTATCAGATTGCGATTTGAATGATATAATTGATAAATATAAATTCAAGTTGTGTGACATGGCTTGAATTTTATTACAATAAAAAGTGATTAAGAGATGAGTCTATGGTGATATTTACTCATCTCTTCTTATTTTTCTGAAAATACTTCTCTTCTATAGGAAATAAACACACCCATATTCCACCCTGCAATCATGATCTTTGTTACGTGCTTCATGCACGTATGTTTAACAATTAAATACTATAAAATTATGGGTGGTGATAAAATCGTCCTTTTAGATGGAGCCGGGGCTAACGGTGGTGGTGCAGCCACTAACGGTCTTCTTTCAATGATTCCCGGCATGTTTGCTAATTTGATAGGTGGTAATAAAATGGATCCGAATCTGGTGGCGGCTTTGATGAACGGTCGTAACAACCAGGACGGTTTCGGTGGGGCTAACGGTTGGTGGCTTTGGATAATTGTTTTGTTCTGGCTGTGGGGTGGACGCGGCTTCGGTAACGGTTTTGGAAATGGTGGTGATTGTTGCGCCAATGGTTTACCCGCTCAGTTGAATAACGATTACGGTCGTGAACTTTTGATGCAGGCAATTCAAGGTAATCGTAGCGCCATAGATCAGATCGCTTCTGCTTTGAACTGTTCTACTACTCAACTTCAGAACGCTATCTGCAACGTACAGGGTGCTATTGATAAAGTAGCTGGTCAGGTAGGTATGACTTCTCAGGCTGTTATCAACGCAGTTCAACAACAAGGTTGTGAAATCGGAAATCAAATCAGCTCTTGCTGCTGCAATCTGAGTTCGTTGATCAATCAAAGCACTTGCCAGACTCAGGGAATGATTACTCAGCAAGGTTTTGATAACCAGCTTCGCACGTTGGAACAAACCAATATCTTGCAGAACGGTCTCAACCAAGGTCTGGCTAACAATCGTGAGCAAGCTACAAGCCAATTCAATATCTTGTCTGCGAAACTTGACGCCCAAACCGTTATGATCAACGACAAATTCTGTCAGTTGGAAATGAGGGAGATGCAGAACACTATTGCTCAACTTCGTGAAGAAAAAGCGGCTTTGACAGCTTCGGCATTATCTCAGCAACAAACCCAGAATATCGTTGGTCAATTACGCCCGACGGCCGTCCCGGCCTACCCCTCTTGTTCTCCTTACCAGGCTTATACTTGGGGACAGGTATTCGGAGGAGGTTGCTGCAATAACGGATGTGGATGTAACAACGGATGTTGCAATAACAACGCTGCTGTCTGATTTTATTAAGAGAGGAGGCTAATATGGCTTGTGTTTCTAAAATAGGATCGTTGTATGAGATGGTTACGAAGAATGTTATTGTCAGTACGACAAATACAATCTTCGGTATTAACCCACGGGCTTGGATCGCCCTTCCGTGTGAGGGTCTTGTCCTTCTTAAGATAAGGCAAGTAGTCCCCACAGCCGGAAGTGCTCTACCGGTACAGATTGCGGTCCCGGCAAACAGCACAGTTTCAACAGTAGGATCCGACACCTGTTGCCCGGTTACGGGAGTGAATGTCGTGAACCCTATTAACGTAGCTGTCACGGGTGCTGCTATGGTAAATGGCACAGAACGCCTTCTGTACTTCAATAAAGTTCGTGGCGTGTTAAGATTAATGGATTGCTGTGTTCCAGTAGCGGCAGCCCAGGCGTCTGAAGTTAAAGCAGGTAAATGATTTCAGTAGGGTGATGGAGATCATCACCCTATTTTCACCTAAATAATATTTTGATCATGTTTTCAGATTTGAAGAAAGGGTTTCAGGTACATACCCTTGATACTAACACAGTACCTAAATACGAATTGGGAAAGGTAGTAGCCGTATCCGAACCCAGGTATCTTCCTCCCCAGCCGGGTCAGTATCAGGCGATGCAGACCCGCGTGGTGGATCTGACGGTAGAGCTCACTGGCGAAACCAAGACCTATACGGTCCCGGAATCCCAGAATGTGGCTAAGGCTATGGGTATAACATTATCTACCAGCATAGATCCGATTATGAACGAACTGAATGCTATAAAAAGCACCAGTCAAGACATAATAGACAGCGTAGATACCCATCGTGCCAAGATAGAGGCTTGTGAATCTATATTAGAAGACATCAATCCGGCATTCAAACAAACGAGAGAGCAGGATCGTAAAATAGCTGGTATAGAAAATAAGGTGAATGACCTTACTGATTCATTCGAAGATTTAAAGAAGTTGATTGTAGAACGTTTGAAATAAGTATAATATGATAGTATATGATTTAAATTCAGGACATAGAGAATATCCTGGATATGATGAGATAGAAGACAGGCGAGGTGGAGGCAGAGGCAGAAGCCGTCGTTCTGATGGGACGTACATGGAGTACGGACATGGGTTCCTTCCTCCTTATGATCATTACGGTATGCATGAGAAGATGAAGGAAATGGAAGAACGCGAAAACGAGCTGGAAGAAAGGGAAAGAAGGCTCGAAGAGCGCGAACGTCGTCATGAAATGGAGGACCGGGAATACCGGAGGATGGGTTACGAATCCTACCCGACCGATTACTATGGAGACGACAGATACTACGGTGACGGACCTCAGATGCGTAGAGGTCGCGGACGTGGCAGAGGTCGTTCTTATTGAGGAGCAGACGCAGAGGATCCAGCTTATCAGAAATATGTAGATACTTACGGCTACCATTTTTCTAATGCTCTTGCTGATGAGGCGGTAAAGAAGATGGTCAACGTCGATGGATCCAAGAGGATCTGGAAGCAGCCGGAAATAAAAGATATTTTTGAAAAGTGCGGAGCGAAGAAGCCGGATAAAGCGACATGGGGCGATGTCCAATATGTCTTTGCAATGTACTATTCGGATGGTTTTCCGAAGGTCTTCAAATGTGAGAACGAGTTGGTGAAAGCTACGTTAATGTATTTGGATGATCCGGATGCTCCCGAAGGAGTAGCCTTTATAAGATGGCTTGCCGTGCAAGATTACCTCGGCGAAAAAATAAACTGGAAGGATCTGACCTGAGATCCAGACCCAGGTCCTTCCGGTGGTGCGGGAGCCATAGTGAAAAATATGATTCCCGCATTCCCGTTTTTCCCGTTTGGAAAAAAAAGAATAAAAATATTATACCGGTCGGCGGGCAATAGAATACCCGTGGCCGGTTTGTTTCACATAACTTTTTTTGACATGAATATAGCACACGAATCTAAATCGAATAAAACCCCATTGTATTTAATAGGAGAGTTGATTGGCGTACCGAATACGGTTATGGACTCAGCATTGCATGAACTGAAAGATAGAATAGACAAAGACCCTAAATATAAAGATGTTAAAAATTGGCTCGAATCTTTACCCAAGATCTGAACCTATTTTTTTTCAATACCAGGCCCGATGCGATTTTAACGTATCGGGTTTTTATTTTAATTCATATTGTTTTATTTTAAATCTAATTAATTTATGAATGTCGTACTTTTGTTGAAAAAGTATTTTTTATGGAAAATAAGGAAGATTACGTTGGTTACGAAGATCAAGAACTGTGTAACCGGTATTACAAAGAGGCTGAAGCCATGAGGCAAAAGCAGGACTGGTCTCGGCTTAGGGCTGTCCCTGCTCCGGCTAAGGGAACGCCATCGCCCGGCTGGGGTCAGCTTGGACGTGGAAATGATGTCCGTGTCAAGTATGTTAGCATCAATTCAGGATTAGGAGGGGACAGATTATGACCGTAGAAGAATTGGCTAATAAAAGATACGGTGGCGAATTTGTTTTCATGTTTGGTCATCTTGAAGGTAGAACAAGATTCGTTTTTGAATGCTTTGATCCAAGACCTGATCATGAAGGTAAAAACACTTATATAGTTTCTTATTTTGAATACTGGTAATTGCATAATTCAATTGAACGCAAATCCAAAGGACCCAAGTGAATCTTTTTTTGACGTATATGATAAAGATGAAATGAAAATGATATACACAATAAATATCAGTATCTTGAAAGAAATGTTTGTCATATGATCACCAAGCAAGATATACAAGCAGCAACATCGTATATTTTCCGAAGCAGTTTTGTCTCGGAGGACCAGGCAAGGAAAGCAATGGTAAGAGCTGGCAATAACGCTACCAAGAACCTCGTCAAGACCTTTAGAGGCAAGTTGTTCAAGAAAGCTTTTGAAAGAGCCCGTAGAGGAAAGGATATCAGTTTTTTTGAAAGACAGGAAAAAGAAAGTGGTTTCAACTTTCTTTACAATCCTAATAATGGTCGTATGCAAAGCGGTCATATTATAATAGATGGAATTGATCTGTTTAAACAAATAATTCATGAAAGGTAAAAAAGTTGATATTCGTTTAGGTAGAGGTCTGGCGAATCAGATTAAGATAAACAAAACCATTCCAGTGTCTCATAAACCAAAAGAAGAACGTCGAATGATGTTTATTTGTGGTGATGATATTGCTTCTCTTATAAAGCGGTTTGAAAATGAATCAAAGTAATATAAAGTCGGGCATGTGTCTTGTCCGACTTTTTTTATATATTTGTGGCATGGCAAGAGGTTATTATTGGATACCGCAGACAGATGAAACGTTAAATGGCAGAAGCTATTACGTGGCTAAGATAGTAGGGGATATCACGTTTGATACTAAACGAAAAAGAATCGTATTTCAAGCTGATAGGTATTTTCCTGTAGGATCTGTTTTCCATTTTACGCACAATTGCTTCAATTATATCATAACTTGCCGACTTCGTAAGCCGGGGCTTTGGTTTGAAGCCAGGAGAGAGGATTCGGGCCCTATTTGCCCTGAAGATATTGAGCGCTTTGAATCGGGAAGGTTTATACACCGAGATGGGTACATGCATTACATATAAGCTGAACTTGACGATTTTTCGTCAGATTATAATTTTTTCTCATATCATTTTTAAGCCATCAGACTGAGAAGTTAGATGGCTTTATTTTTTATGATATGCTTGATTTTTAACTACCTTTGTCTCATAACAAAAATGTTTTATCATGGTATCAACGTGTATTATTAAAAGAGATAATAAAAAGAAAGTTGTTTCTGTCTCTACCAGATCAGGGGACAGGTCTATGTTGTTTGATAAAATAGCATCTGTTCCTCTTATGGAGAACAGGGAGCGGGCTACTACTGTTTTTAAAACCGTATTTTCTAATAAGTTCTTAAAGGCTTTTGGTGACTGGAGAAGGAATGTGCCTATCAACAAACAGGCTTACAATAAGGTAAAATCCAATATCGACCTTATTCCGGAAGCCTATAGAGAAAGGGTGCTGGATAAGGCTTCTAAGATGAGCAACCCTATTCTTGTGTCGAAATCAGATGCACCTTATGGGATTCAAGAATCAGGCTTTGGATTCTATAGCCAGGATCTGGGTGATAATATTATGTTGGTGGATGCTATGGTTCCGTCAGGTATTTCCATACCGGAAGGACCGGGAATAGACGCCGGCCAGTATCTACAAGATGCTATATCTTCAGACTTCACTCCCGTATCTATGGTACAGGATAAGGGTGTTAATTATATGGTTATAAAAGACGGTCTTAAGATATTTAGCCCAGAAGAGCTACCACAGACAGATTCTAATCCTGTGGGTGTAACGTATCAGACCGGAGAGCCTCGTTTGTTTTTCATGAACGATCGTAGTCAATTATTTGAAGATTACGGAGAAGCTCTTCGCTCTGGCGGAAATGATATTAGAATAGGATTCTTATCAGGCACCGTTCAAGAATCTACCGTGGATGGTGTGGCAGACATTACTTACAAGGCTGGAAAGTATGTTCTTAATAATCCCAAATCTTTTATACCGGTCATGACCGCTTCTGCTTCTACTTCTTTATCAACAAAAGGTGGTATAATTAACTACCTTATAAAGAAAGGTCTTTTGTCCGGATCTAAGATATTCGATCCTGAAACAAGAAGCTATTATCTTACAGGAGAAGGTCATACAGGACAAATTAGACTTTTCAATTCAGCCTTATCCTACACCGAGCTCCGTAATCATTTTGGTTCAGATGTTTCCATGAACGACCAAGGTATGATAACCATAAGCTCGTTGGATAATAGTAAGGTAACTATGAGGCTCGCCACCGGAGGAACGGAAAGGGTTAGCAAAGAGCAGATAAAGAACGATCTTAAGTCAGGAAGATACAATGAATTGGACGCCAAGTACGATCATTTTGATGCGCTTGTAGTTTCATTCATATTAGAAGACAACGATCTTTATGCTGATACTAAAGCTAAGATCGTATCAGATTATAGCAGGCAGGAACGTGATCAACGAAATTCTATTGTCGAGATACTGAAAACGCTTGGCGTTAGTGTCATAGGTATGACCGATTATATAGAGAAGTACCAAACCAAATACGGGCATGAACCTTCTGCTAAGGCATTGGCGGATATTGCCAATAACGTAATAGCAGTTGGTGAAGATGCTACTTTATCTGATTTAGTAGAAGAAACATCCCACTTCCTTGTAGAGGCATACAGAGATCAGAATGCTGTTGAGGCTGTTCTGCAAGATGTAGAAGGTACGGAAGAGTGGAACCAGTATGCAGGTCAGTATTATAATACATACGGTAAGGTATATGAAGGATCCGAGCTTGATAATGCTGTTAGGAGAGAAATTCTTGGAAAGATCCTTGCCAGGGAGATGCAGACCGGCACAGCACAGGCGCCGGTAGAGCCCACCTCCTTCCTGGGGCGCGTCCGGCAGCTTCTCTCTGGAATTGTAAACTGGCTTAAATCAGCTTTATCTACCCAAAGACAAGATTTGAATAATGTTATTAAAAACATTCGCGATCTTGCTATTACCGACATAGATAAAGGATTTGACACCTCTCTGTTAAAGGATAATGATTTTACATTATACTCTCTTTCTTCTATGAACAAGAACAAGTTTCTTGAGTCTAAGATCAGATCACTAAGAAAAACCTTAAGAGACTTACGTCAGATAAGCTCTGATAGGGCTGTAACTACGTCTATGACTCTTGCTCAGCTTAAGACCATAGAAGATAAGATAAATAAGGTAGAGACCGAAATAGACAAGAATGAGATGGCGGCTGCCATGAACAGCATGATCTCCACAGCCGAAGCTCAGGTCAGATACTTAAGTAATGTGGTAAACACCATCCTTCATGGTGATACCAAAGACGGTAAGCTTCACTTCAATACCAATGATCGAAAGAACGTAGATATTATCAACAATCAGGTTCTTCCGATCATGAACGATCTTCGAGGATATATCCGTAACAGAAGTACCGAATTTGATGAGCGTGAAAAGCAGGATTATACAAATAGGATCAATACCGTCATTGCCGACATCAACGGTATTCAGTCTGATATTAAATCAGTACAAGATCTTGATGAAAGTACGTTGCTTGACAAGTTAATGAACGAACTTCATGTGCCGGCAGATAAGGTAAAGAGAGTAAAAGAGTTCTTTGATAAGGTTCAACACGATGTTTCTTGGATAAGTAGGTGGTTCGGTATATTAGAGCATTCTTCCAGCCCGTTCAACAACGCTCTTGGAGCTATGATTGCCAAAGACAATTACAATGCGATGGTGAATGCCCAGCCCGCCATATCCGACTTCCTGGCATATGCGAAAAAGCATGGTTTCAATAAATCTGAATTTGAAAAACTGCTTCAGAAAGTAGACGGCAAAACTTCTAATTACCTTCGTAGTGCTCTTGATATGGCTAAATACGATCGTAATAAGAAGCTGGCGCAGATGCGAGCGTTTGCGACCGCCATGAACATAGAGATATCAGAAGAAGAAATCAATGATGTGGTTGACAATAACCGTAATTACGTATTTAAAAGAGAAGTAGTTGACAAGGACGGAAATACGGTTACTGAGAACGCTAAATTTAAACCGTCGTCCGATAGGGTTAATACCGATATTTTTACTATCGAACAGGAAAAAATCTATACGGAACAGATGGAAAAATGGGATGCTGAAAATTCGGAACTGGAATTTAGCGAAAGTTATGCCACAAGAATGGAATCCATATACAAAAAGGCTGAAGAAGAATTAGGGCATCCGGTTTCTCAAACAACCAAAGAATACCTTAATGCTCTTTCTCGGCAGAAGCGGATATTGAGGCAGCCTTTTATTGATAGCAATGGTAATTTTGATGAGGTTGCTTACTATAAGAGTAGTAACTACGAAGAAGAAGGACTGCTTCGTAAACAACGTAAGGAAGCAGCTTCAGAATACATATATGTAGGAACCAGGAGAGTGGAAAAAACTGGCGACCAACTTAAGATGGCCAAAGAAATACAAGCCATAAATGAAGTTTGGAGAAAAGAATCAAATAATGCCACTAATGCCGTATCAGAATCGTTTTTGCAAAAATTAAGAACGATTCAGAACGAGTCAGGAGGAGAAGCTGCGTTGAAGACACTTATGTTGGGAGGGCACCTGTCATTTAACGATCGGTTTTGGAATGACATAGAATCAGAACAGTCGGCACGTACCGAATCAAATAACAAGGCTTCGTATCTTAAAATGGCACAAGACATCATTAGTTCTACGACAAGTGATAGAGATGCGACTGACGTGGATTCGATTGTAAAAGATATAGAAAAAAATAAGGCTATTATCAAGGAAATAATCAGCAACAACCGTGACGTGGCTGATATCGGAGAAATCAATGAAGCAACATTTACCTCATCTGAAAGAGATGCTTTTAGGGCCGCATCTGAAGCTATTGAAGCCGATTACGCTATTTTGATAGATTATGCTAAGATGGTGGGTCTTGAAGATATTGATAAGTACCTTACTAAAAGCAGTAAGGCTGAAAACGAAGTAAATCAGTCTTATTTAAATGCTCTTGCTGACTCCAAGGAAGTGGAATGGAAGTTCGTACAACGTCATACTACGGCGAAGAAAGCAAAAAGGATTCAGGCTTTAAGGGATAAGCTGTTTAAGGCTGCTGATAACCGATATCTGTTTACCGTATCTGAAACCAACTACCTGTCAGAAAAGCTTGGAATAAGCAAAGAATTAGACGGTAGATATTTCAGGAATGCTGTTAATACTAAGATGGCCAGCTTATTTTTAAATAATACAAGAGAAGAGGGTATAGAAGCTGACATAAAAGCAGGTATAGAAGAAGCTAATGCGATCGTTAATGAATTTGCCAGGAGCCAGGTCTTTTCGTACTATAAACGCATGGCACCTACCGGATATGCGGCTATGATTGGTAAAATAGGCCGCGGTGAGATAGATGTGGCGCAGATGGTTAAAGACGTACAGAACGGAACATCCACCCAAGATTATGGCATGGACATATCATACCTGTCTTTCGACCCTGCAAGGGCATGGGTGGCTGAATCTGAAGCCGAAAATAGCGGTCGTAACCCTGATTATGTAAAAGATCATGGGTATGGTCATCGTATGCCCAAGAAAAGCCTGTATCGTGATGAATCGTATTTCAATGACTTTGGTATCAAGTATGATGCTGACGGTAATGAGGTTGCTACTAAAAACGTAGAGCAATGGAATATGATTCAAAAACTTAAGGAAATAAAAAGACAATCCCTTTCCTTATACAAAGAGCAGAGCCCGAACCTGTATGCTATTCCACAGATATCCAAACAAGATATAGAACGTGTGGAAGGATTGGGTATCAGCCTTAAAAGTACGGTCAGGAACTTCGTATCCGACTTATGTCTTGATCGCGTAGATGACTCCCTGTATGGTAAAACACGCCAGGGTGAGGTATATGATCCGGAAGATAGGGTTCGGTCCATACCTAAATACTACATATATGAATTAGAGAACCAAGATGACGTATCTCATGATTTTGGTTACTCTTATTCGATGCTTATGATGCAGTCATCGTTATACAACGAAAAGCAGAAGTCTATAGAGCTCGCTCAAGGACTGGAGCAGATGTTACTGAATAAACAATTTGAAGGTGGTAAAAAGGCTGAAGCAACCCAAGCATATCAGATGTTCAGGGACTTCTTCAACGATCATTATTATGGCATTAGGATGAACACCAAAAAACTTACGGTGAACATCGGAGGATATACGGTAGACCTTACAAGAATTATGATGGCTGTTGAAAGATTTATGTCGGTCATGAACTTGGCACTGTCTCCGTTTGTGGCAGCTACCGGCGCCTTAACAGGTCATATCAACCTCATCATGGAATCTGCCGTAGGACAGTATATAAGCAAAGACTCCCTTAAATACGCATCGGCTGAATTTTCACGCCTTGCTCCATCTTGTATAGCAGAAACCGGAGACATAGATAGGAAAAGCAAATTATATGTCATAGGTGAGAGAATGGGGATATTCAATATCCGAAATCGTATGTATGGTGCCGGATACAATAGAGTGGCCAGGACCTTAATGCGTTCGCCTATGTATGCTTTTATGGAAATCCTGAACTACCCTCTTGATCCGCAGGTTATGATTGCTACTATGGACAATGTTCGTTATTACAAAGGTCGGTTCTACACGTTCCAAGATTTCAAGATGGAAAAAGAACGTAATAAAGAACAGAGTACCATAAAAAGAGAATGGAATGCATTAAAAGATCGTACTTTATGGAGTATGGTAGATGTCGTGGATGGGAAGGTGGTTGTAAAGCCCGGATCAGGTGTTACTGTTGAGGAAGTTGAAACCCAGATGGCTATAACCAGAAATCAAGTTCGTAGCTTGTCGCAGATATGTAACGGATCTTTGAATGAAGAAAACCGAACTGCCGCATCGCGCAACTGGATAGCCAGGTTCATGACCGCCCACCGAGGATGGTTGGTGCTGGCGGCTCAACGTCTGTGGAAAAGACGTGGCTTCAATTTCCAGACAATGCAAGAAGAGGAAGGGTTGTCAATTACGTTAAAGAATATGATAGCCAAAACATTTAGCTTAGCTTCCGAGTCTGGTATGAAAAACATCATAGATGCCTGGAACGAAAATAAAGACAATATGAATGAGGTAGAGAAAACCAATCTCAAACGTCTCAGTGTCTATGCCGGCACGTTCCTTATCATGCAGGCCGTATCTATGCTTCTTGCCGGATGGCGTGATGATGATGAAAACGAAGAAAGTTGGCTTACTCAATTTGGATCCTATGTCGGATTCAGAACCATAAACGAAATAGCTTCACAGATGCCGTTTATTATGGAGCTTAACGTGGTAGATATCATTAACGATCCGTTCGTCATGGGACGGAAGCTGAAGGATCTTACCGATCTTAGGAATTATTCACTTGATAAAGTAACATCCGGTACATACAAGGGAGAGTCTAAGTTATTTAGGCAACTCGCCAAACAGACGTTTATCAAACAATGGTATAATATCAAGACGCCGGAAGACGTAGCGCGCGCCTATAATTGGTGGCAGCAGACGAACAACAAGTCAATGATGTTCTTCATCGGCGCCACTCCTGATTCGGAAGGAGACGATGATGTTAGCTACAAATAGACGAAGAATATCGGACTTGCATTGTTTTGGTATGATTCCAATATGCTATATTAGCATCGTCAAAGAGTAGATTGTACGTTTTTTGTTCTTACTTGAAAGATTATGTAGGTTTAATTTTTTCTGAAATTGTTTTCTTACCGGTTCTCAGTCAGGGATGATAGGGAACCAGTTTCTTTTATGTTGTACCAAACAATTGCGATATGAGTTTAAATAAAAAACAATTATGGCACCAAGAACTATTGGTGCCATAATTGTTAAAACCGTTTATTGTAACAAGAGTCCACTACCTTTACCCTCTTTTCTTCTTTCTTACTTCCCCATTAGTTGATTTCCTTTCAACTATTCTAAGAGGAATATGAAACAAGTTTCTAAGCATTAATTTCATGACCTTCCCTATTTGTGAAAACTAAACCAATACCTTCTATAATATATCCTACTACAGGAGCTTTGTCAAATTCCTCCTTCGTAGCCCAGGTAGCATTATCAGGCATCAGATCCTTGAATGCGTCCGAAACATCACCTTGACACCAGCAGTTATTTGATACAACAATGCCTTTCCCTTCGATATTGATATACATTTTTCTTCCACCACATCCAAGGGTGTTCCATCCGCTCGGTACGTTTTCCACCATAGGCTTAAGCACCCAGCTTACACCGTCTATCCTAACCCATCCAGGATCGTCTTTGTGCTTGTCGTACAAGTTTTGCCAAAAAGAGCATTCGTAGCACCACCCCCTGTCTTCCATGACAGTTCTTATCTCACACCTTTCAAATCCATTTGCATCCATCGTGTGCGGAGAATGAGGCTGGTGAGGGGTGCCACATTTCGGACATACGAGTTTTAAATTATTTTTCATATTATTTCACTTTTACGATCTTAACAGAATCTCCGATATTGTATTCCCCTTGGTATCCAACGAATTTTATAAATCTATTACTGTTAAATATTGAAAATCCTCCGTCTTCACCATAATATATCACACATCCACCACGTAAAGGATTTAAATCGTATATAACCCATCCGTCATTAACTTGATTATCATATTTGCATGATGATAATACAAGTGTCATCAATAAAACAAAATATTTCATATTATTTTCAACATAAAAATTTATAACCTGGTTTTACCGCTTCCGCTTCTTCTTTTGTATCAAACATTAAGGTAGTGACAGCTCCTATGCCTTCACAAACGTAAGATACTTTCACCCACCACCTAAAAATCCCAGAGCCGTAATCATCATAGTACGGCTCAGAAAGAACTTCTTTCACGTACCCATCCAAATAATTCACGATCGTTCCTCCTTGTTTTTAGATTCTGCCTCTTCGAGTATGCTGATCACCTTGTCAACAATATCCGAATCAGACATTTTCTCAATAAAAACATCCATTGCCTTAGTTATGTCATTGGCTTCTTTTTCTTCAAGAGCTATTTCTCCACCGGTAATAGCATCAGACAATGATGTAGACAAGTGCCTTATTTTATCAATGCTCATAAACGTAAATGGATTACCACCTTGACCACCACCCATTTCTTTCATGATCTGATATCCACCTGAGATAAGTCTGCCTGATGTCGTGGCCAAGGAGGATACGATTAGGGACAGTACCGCCGCTTCCGTCCGCTCCTCGGACACACCCCTCGACCACACGGCTGCCCTTATAGCGCCGGCCAGGTCGTCTATGTATGGCATGAGGCAATCTTCCATCGCTTGTGTTATATCAGCTATAACCTCACTACGCTCTTTATTTATGTAGTAGATAGAAGCATTGTACCTCTTTATCTCTTTGTCCATGTCATTTAAAAGACGCTTGATATTGTGCTTATACATAGGACCACCCTTAATCACTTCCTTTAGCTTAAGAATGTAATTATAAGCCTGGTCGTTTACGAACAACGTCATGGTCTCAACCGTTGAATGAAGCGTGTTGAGGCTGTTAAGAATCTTATCGAAATTGTTTATCAAATAAGCTTTTCTGGCTTTTGCCGCGTAGTTAATCATCGCATTCAAATTTTAGATTTTCAAGTTCGTGTATTTGTAACTTAAGAGACTTAATTAAATCCGTTCTCTGTCCCTCTGCATGTTTTAAAGCCTCTTCCTTGCTTTCAAAAGCACAATCCCCTATCTGATAAGGGGTGTAACGACCAGGAGTGTCGGCTAATAAAAGACCACCACAATCTTCTATTCTGGCTTTTACCTTTCTTATTTTCCCATCTTTTAGACACATGTCTGTAACCCATACGAATTTACCATATAATTTATCATACTCTTCTAATCTCTCTTCTTGCAATTCATACCATTTAGGCTTAGGAAATCTTAATGTGAATTTAACCTCAGTATCTTTTTCTAAGACATTAATATCATACGCCTCCGGCCACAGCTCTTTTATGCTGTCTTCGTCTTCGGCATACGCTACAAGTATGAATGAATCATCGGATTCACCACTACACCAATATGGATATTTTATAGGCCATTTGACTGGACGGTAGTCGTTACCGCAGTCGGATTTTTTAATGTAAAATCTTGCTCTAATCATATCGTTATTAATCTGATAATTTTTCTATTTTAATTAATTTTGATGATAGATACATATTCCATTTCCCTCTGCCTCTGTCACCTTTTTCGTTTTGTTTTTGGATTGTCAAGTACAGATCTCCGTCTTCACATACTTCAACTTTTTTCAAGAAGCCTATCATTTCATCTCCTGCTTCGTGTAAAATACGGATCTTATCTCCTTCTTTTAACCCATAATTGGAATCAAAATATTCTTTTTTGATTCTATCAATATTGTCTTTATGGTTTTTTATAGCATAAAGCTCTTTTCTTAATAAATAATTTAGTTGTTCTATTGTCATTTCTTTTCCTCCTTATTTAATGGTATCAACCCTTTTCCATGCTTGTCATACCACAGCATAGCTATGCAGTTCCATGCACATTGTGCAAGATGAAAACATCCTGTATCGGAATCCACTCTTTCCCCTTTCATGTATTCCATCAGGTGTCGAAACATCGCAGCACGGTACCGTTCAAATCCGTTGTCAAGGTTCTGCCAAGTATTAGGATCGTACTTTTTGGCTCCGGCATGATAGACTTTTACAATGTCCTCAATCTCTTCCATTGGAAGCAAATCCCATCGTAGTTTATCATCAATGATGTCATTTTTCACCGATTTGTTTTCTATGGGGTCTTTGGTAAGAATAATATCCATAATATCCGTTTCTATGACGAACGTCTCCCCATTGCAACAAACCTCAGCATATTTATCATTTACTTCTATGTCTGATACTGCCTCCGCTATAGCTCCTTTGACGATTTTAAATTCGGCACTGATTATATCATCTTTTAATATGCGAAAAATAGATCCTTTTGGATAAAGGATATTTTTAGTATTATCATCCATCTTTTCCATTGCTTTATCGTTGTTTTACCTCATTTCGATAGTAATATAATCCATCTTCGTCTTATACCCTATCATTTCTGTTTTTCTCAAAATACTGTCTTACGGCTTCAATCGCCTTATCGTCATCAAAAGCCTCTACAAACCCCTCATAGAATCTATTTCGCTCCATAGAGAACGTATTGCTTCCATCCGGAATGGTTCTGAACACAACTACCTTCTCTCCATCTACGTTCGTTCCTATGATGTTGTTATGGAGAATAATAGAATACCGCCCAGAGTTTTTGTTCTGGACGACACTATGTTCGAGATTGTAGAGTCTAAGTAGTTCTCTTATTTCTTTTACTCCCATATTATTTTACGTTTTTAGAAGTTACAGCCTCTTCTCCCCATTTCTTTACATATATAGATCTCATCATGTTCATTAAACTAGAGAAAGAAGAGATGGTTCCCATCTCTATGCAGAATGCAAGATTAGACTGTAGGGTTTCAAGTTCTTTCAACTGCTCCTGTGTAGCCCTATTTCTTATCATGCTTTCATGCTCATTAAATACAATCCAATTTAAGCCTTTAGCCATCTTGGAGTAATCGGCATCCGGAAATCTTGATATAGCTCTTGACAAGACATTGTATTTATCACCTGCCTCTATTCGGTTTAAGATAAGCTTATCTGTTAACCACGTAACAACCTCAGCATACAACATAGGGTTTAGTTCCATAGCTACAAGCACCCATATATATGGATTACACATAGTTCTCCTATTCTCTCCTCTACCCATTGTCTTATAAGCTCCCATTTTTTTCATCACTTTTATAAGTGACTCTTTTTCAACAGATTGTATAAAACCAGGAAATCCTGATTCTATCTTATATCCTTGTTTTTCAAGGATATAGTAAACACGTTCCGCACTCTCCTTATTAGATAGGATATTCTCTATTCTCTTTTCATTCCACCCCATCTCAACCCTCTTCTTCGTATAGGCTTCCTGAAGGTCTGTCAAGGACATAAACGAAGTTTTAGTGTCCTGCTTAATTATTACGCCAAATAATTCTCGGTCTTTTGATACCATTGTAACATTTGTTTTCATAAAATATAACACATAAAAAAATAATACGATACAAAAATATGTATCGTATTATATCTATACAAATATATTGTGTTAAATTTTATGATTATATTTTTACGTTATGCGCCTATGGCTGCCTCTAAATTCCCTATAATACCAGTTTCTATGTCATTGATTTTATCATCAATGGTTGAAACCGCATTCTCTAAATCCCCTACAATACTTTCTATATCATCAACAACCGCCTCCATATTAGCTACAGCCTCATCTGATTGATAATATCTTTCTGTATCTTGTAACGACTCCGGCATATTATCTCTTGCTTCCGTCTCTTCGTCTAAAATCATATCAACATCATCCTTGGCTGAATCCAGATTATGCCTAACCTCTGACAGCTTTGATTTGATAAACTCAAGATCTGTTTTATGCTTTTCCAAATTGGAAATAATATCCTCTATTTTCTTACGTCTTTTGCTGTTCATGCTTTTATTCTATTATAATATTCGATAATCTTTTCTTTCCTGTCTCCTGGTTTTACTGCCATATTCTCAGCCAAGAACCTAAAATACGACACTGGTATGTCCTTGAATCTAATTCCTTCATATTTTCCAAACCACATTATTATGCTGTCAAGATCGTCTTCTCTCCTACCATCTCCATTCACAGATTTAAGCGAGGCTGCCCGGCGAAGGATCTCGTCTTTGGTAATAATATCACCCATCCTTATATTGGACAGAAGTTGATCTCCGGCAAACATACACCAGCCCTTAGAAGGGAATTGTTCGATTGTCAGGTCTTCTATTCGACCAAAGCGTCTCATGTTGTCGCAGCAATCAACTATCAGCGCCTCTTTCTTGTCAGGGTGGATGCGAACGGCACGGCCCACAATCTGGTAAAATACTGAATATGAGAACGTTGGGCGACCAAACATCACACAATCAAGTTCAGGAAAATCAAATCCGGTAGCAAGCGTTGAATAATTAAAAACCACCTTCAACTTACCTTCTTTGAAATCGGATATAATTTGTTCTCTTTTCTTTTTGGTTGTTAGCGATGTTACGACACCGGTTATGGCTCCCATCCTGGCATTCATGAACTCTGATATTCTATTACATGATTCGATAGAATCCATACAGACCAAAATGGCTTTACGTTCGTTCATAAGTTGAAGAAGGCGCTTGTAGATAGAATTGTTTAAGCCGTTTCGTACAATACTTTCTTTAATAGATTCGTTGGTGTATTCAGCTCCGGTGCTGTTTAACATCAGAGCCGATTCATCAAATGACCATCGTTCGTACTTAAGTGGACACCAAAAACCTTGAGAAGTTAGCTCTTGTATTTGTATTACATGAACCAACTTCTTGAAGAAGTTATGTTCGTCTTTCGTCAGCATATTAAGTTTGCTGTAGTTTCCTTCCAGCATGGAACTGTAGGTTCGGAGGCGGCAGGGAGTGGCGGTGAAGCCCAGCACCTTCGCCTCGGGAAACTCGCTCATAAACTCCATAAATTCAGAACCTTCCTCAGGGGAATACCCCGAGTGGCATTCGTCCACCAATAAGGTGTCTATCCCTATATCTTTCAACCTTGCTACGTCTTTCTTTATGCTTTTAAGTGTAGCATAAGTCATAGCCGATAATTCCTTTACGCCACATGAGGCAGAGTATATAGTAGGTTTGGAGCCAAACGATACAGCCTTAGCATAATTCTGCTCCAGAATCTCTTTTGAGGGCTGTAATACTAACGTTGGTCTATTTATCTCATGCGCTATCTTGGATATCAGAAGGCTCTTACCCGCTCCGCATGGGGCTACGATTATGCCAGGCTTCTTAGATCTTCCTGTAAGAAACTTAAGCCCGGCATCTACTGCCTCTTTTTGGTAAGGTCTAAGTTCAAAGCCCATCACAATCTATTATATTATTTTTTGAAAGTTCTATTATCGCCTCTTTCAACATCTCCCTTGCCTTATTCTCATTATCTTCAAACAGGCATACACTGCATGTAGCACCTTTGGAGGGGTAGTCTCTGTAGGCTTCTGCTCTTTCTACAACGTACTCACAACAATAGTCGTGACTCATGTCTTTTGCTATACTTATGAAATGATCTTCTCCATCCATCAACACGCAATATTCGGCATCGTTTTCGCATGCAATAACACCTTTGTTTTTTAAAATGGATAGCACTTTATTTCCAAAAAGTCCAATATAGACCCATATACCTTTCCCTGCATTTTTGTAAAAAATACCCATCCCTTCTTTGATTGTGACTTTCTTTTCCATAACCCCTTATTTTATATCAGTAATTAAAATATATTTTTCAACAATATCTTCAAGATTCATAGAAAATAATAAACCTGGGCTTTTTTCATACTCGTACAGAGCGAACCCTTCCTTTATTTCTAATATCTTAATCACATGCTTGCCTCTTTCAAATGGATCCATGAAGTAGCCTTTGTATTCGTATCTTTGACCGACTTTTATTTTGTCGGTCTTCTTCTTCATCTTATACCGATCTATTGCCCTGCTTATTTTTATAAGAGTCGTTATAAACAAGTATAATAATAAAAAGACCGCTGCTCCTGCTATCAATGCTTCTTTCATTGCACCTCTTTTAAGTAGTTAAACCATATATCCTCCAGTCTTTCCTGAAGCTCAAACGCTTTCTTGAAATTCCCGCATCTTACAGCAACGTCTCTCATGTATTCTACGTTTATAACTTCCAGATCTTGCCGGTATTTTGTTCTTAACTTTTGAACATCATCGTATTTCATCGTTTTATCTTTTTAGACGGATCCCAATCCGAAGAGAAAGGGCATTCGTTTTTGTTATGTAATCCAAAGTCGCAATAATAACACAGTGCTGACGGGCAGGGTAGCTTGTTTTGCGAAACAGGCTGGCTTAGGGTGGCACGCCGCTTGCTATACCTGGCTCCTTCTGCTCCCTGGATGTACGCTTGAAATGATTTTACACTATTATCTTCAAAATCATACATTTTAGACAAAGTGTCATTTAGCATCTCTATAGATTTTGTTTTACGTTCCTCATCCACCTTAACCTTTTGGTACTGCCTGGTCCTGGTAAAGAAATAGATGTTCATATCTGGCAGAACTCCACCATATTTTCTATAGATGTAAAATGAATATATAGGATGCTGTAAATTTGTTTCCAACTTCTTAGAATCAAAAACCTTATTACCTGATTTCCAATCTATGACATAATGGTGAACTACGTTCTTGCTTTTTATAGCCAGATGAAGGTCTACCGATCCTACTATGTACACATGAGTATGAATTACTCCATTTATGTTAACAGGCTTAGGAAGACGGTACGGTAGCACAAAATCCTCTTCGACTCCTATTATGGCACCGTGTCTGATGAGTTTCTCACAGGGATTAAGATCACTATCAGCTATCATAAACCTATTCCCGTCTTTTTTAAATAGATCTACAATCCAAGCAAGAAGCTCTCCAGATTGCTTCATGGCTATCATCATATTTTCCGGTGATTGCCAAGGTATGTCTTCCTGGTAAGCATAGTAACTTATTGCTTCTCCAAGGTCTTTACCAGAAGGCTGTCTTCCGTTCTTAAAAAAGTATTCCAGTGTCTTATGGATAACCGTACCATAAGACGTAGCTTCTTGTTTTTCCGTAGACCTTTTGCCCTCTACGTAAGTCTTATACCATTTCATTGGACAGGTAAGAAACGTATCTATCTGGGAATAAGATATGGCAAGACGTTTTACACCATTAAACTCCTTATATAGCAAATGCGTTTCCGGGACCATCATAAGTCATTGTCTTTAAATCCTTCCGGGTAATATACGACATACTTCTTACCGTCTTCTGGTGTCATGGCAAACTGCATGTAGTTATTACGATTACGATGCTTGCCATCTAATCCTCGCTTCCAATACAGAATCCCATCTATATCCACAGAAGACCGTCCGCGTTCGGCTCTAACTACGTCCGTGTGTAGCAGATACCCGTCGGAAGACACGATCCACACTTTATCCCCTTTGTTTAAATAAGATATTCTTTTTCTTACAACAACCTTTTTCTTATTATCTAATGCAAATTCCTCATCGGTCATACTCTTCATCCTCCTCTTCTTCTGTTTCAAAATCAATTCCATATCTCATATTCTATTAAATATATTTAAAGCTATTCATATGTTTTAATACATCCCCTCGGAGACCTTCCGGTCTCCTTGGTAGATGTAAATCCCGTTAGGGATAAGTCAGGATTTCTCCTGTAAGTACCCATCGCCAATGTTATAAGAGGTTTTATATAATGGCAACACTGTTTCGTCAAATACACTACTCCTGTTTAATCACCATCCTTAGAGCAAGAAACTTGGATAAACATTCCTTGGTAACTATTTATTCTCAAATAACGTAGCCTCTGTTTCAAGGCTTAGGCTAATAACCCGATCTCTGAAAGAGATGTATTAAACTTTTATAATAGAATTATATTGGGTTAATACTATTTGGGGTTATAACACCGATCATAATGCTTGGTCAGTTCTTCTGGTTCTAAATCTTGTCCAAAATCCATGTTAAAAATATCGTAATTAGTAAAGCACTTAAAATCACTGTCCCTGCCGGCAGGAAATCTATGAATGCTGCTTTTGCTTCTTCAATTAGGCCCAAGTGTAACCTTGGGCCATTGTATTTATTTTTTGTCATCTCCTTTTAACTTCTTTAAAGTATCTGCAATCGGAAGCTGATCAATGACTCCCAATGCCGGAGCGACGGTCTTAACAACATTGTTAAGAAAATTACCGGTACTGTTCTGACCGCCGTCAAATACCGTGATATTTCCGAGGTTAATGTGCTCAAATGCCTTAACCTGTTCTCCGGCAATTTCTTTCCACTGATTAACCATCTTGTACTGGATGGCGATCTGAGGATTGGATTCTGCTGCTTCCACCATAGCCTTAAATCCGTCGGCTTCTGCCATTAACGACTTTTTCTTACCTTCGGCTTCTGCCTCCAGTTTCATCTGAATAGCCTTTGCCTCTGCCTCAGCTTTTGCCAAATGTGCTGCCGCCTCAGCCTCAGCCCGGCGTTTGATCTTCTCTGCCTCAGCATCAGCTTGTAATATAGCCTCTTCCTTCTGGGTTTCAGCCGGCACAATCTTTTCAGCCTTAAGCGCAGCCTGAACTTTCTTAGCCTTAGCTTCTTCCACTTCTTTGTCGGCAAGCTCTTTTGCTGTTTTTACAGCCGCTTCCGATTTAACTTTTTCTTCTCCGGCCTTCTTCTCTGATTGAGCTTTGATAATCTGTAGTTCTGATACTGACACAGCAACCTCCTTCTGGGCATTGTTGTATCCTATAGACGCATTTTTCTCAGCCTCAGCCTTCTTAATCTGAGCTTCAGAGTCTTGTATTGCTATAGCTGCTTCCTTGTCAGCTTCAGCCTTATTCTTTCCGACTTCTTCCATCCTTTCAGCCTCGGCTTTATTTACTTCAAGTTCTGCCTTAGATCTTACAATCGCCGATTCCTTGTCGGTTAAAGTTTTTGCGATAACCGCAGCCCTGTCTCTATCTGCTTGAGCTACGCCGATCTGTTTCTCTTTATCGGTTAAAGCCAAGGCTATTTCTTTTTCTTTCTTCGTTTCAGCTACTATTGTTTCCTTTTCTTTTTCAGTACAAGCAATTTGAATCTCTTGTTCTTTTTTGGTATTAGCCACAGCCGTTTCTTTCTCCTTCTGCTGTACAGCAATCTTAATAGCACCCAGTTTCTCCTGTTCTTCGATATTAGCCTGTGCTTCGTTCAGAGCCCTACTTTCAGCCTCCTTACCAAGGTTCATAATATAACCGGCTTCGTCTCTGATGTCACTGATGTTGATGTTCAGGAGGTAAAGACCTAACTTGTTAAGCTCGTTATCAATGTTCTTTCTTGCCTTATCCAAAAACTCATCCCTGTCAGAATTAAGTTTTTCGATTGTCATTTCAGCAATAATCAAACGCATCTGACCGTAAACGATGTCCGTAATAAGATTTTCAGTAGATTCGGTATCCATTCCCAAAAGTCTTTCTGCCGCATTTTGCATGATCTCTGGATTTGTACTGATAGCTACTGTAATAGTCGTAGGAACATCTACTCTAATATTCTGAGATGACAAAGCACCGGTAAGCTTGCAATCTATTTGCATAGGCTCCATTGACAAAACATCATAGCTTTGAATAATAGGCAAGACAAATGCCGCTCCACCATGATATAATTTCGCCGATTTCTTTTCCCCACCTGTCTTACCATAAACGACCAAGACCTGATTAGGCTTACATCTACGATACCTTGATAAGACTCCGATGATTGTCAAAATAATCACTACAGCTAAGATAGCTGACACGTACATGATTGTTGTCATAACTTTTAAAATTTAATTGTTGATAAAAAAAATTAGATACTTAATTCTCCTTCTTCGTATTTTATATTCACCTTGTCACCGTTTTTGTAATTTTTTCCAGACAAGCACCTCACTCTCATCTGTTCCTGTCTTCCATTTTTCGAAATATTTACCATATAATGATTCTTACCTGATCTAAATACTATCTCCGCCTCTCTGCCATTTAAATCTTCCGGACATTCGTACACCATTTCTTGTTTTAACTTAAGAAGTAACTTATATACGTAAAACAAAACGATAAAGAAAAATGACCCTATTACGATCCCTACTAAATGGGAACCCGAAAAGTACGTAGTCCAGCTATATCCAAGAATAAAATGTGTTATGCCTTTGAATGATATGATGTCCGACAAAGACATGCTTAAATCAGAAGCGTTATCAATGTCAATATCCGTATCCAGATCAGATCCTAATATCGACAATAAAAACTGTATAACAAAAGCAAATGACGCTATTAAAGCCATGCATAAAATTATATCATTTCCCATATCCTTCTGTTATTATTTTGTAAACAAGATCAGTCATATCTTTGATGGATTCTGTATCATAATCAATAATAACGATATTGAATTTTTGTTCCACCATCACTTCCAGTTCAATTCGATCAATAGAGTCTAATCCAAGTTCTTTAAACGACACATCTTCTTCATGAACTATATCTATTTCTGAATTAAGAAACTGAGTAATAATTATATCCTCTATTATCTTTCTGATTCTTACTTTTTCCATTGCTTTCTAATTTTGTTAAACAAATACGTTTTTATGTTTTTCAATCGCTCTTTGTCTGTTTCAGAACTTCCGGTAAACAAATAATCCGGATTGCCTTTAGCCGGCGGCGTAGGCAATTTAGATACGGCAAACAACCAATCCATTTCCTTATTCTTCTTAGACTCCAAATAAGGCCCGGTAGCGATCTTAAATTTTTCAGCTATTAAGTCAAAGAGCTTTGAATTTTTAAGGTTCATATGGACTGAAAAAGCCTGAGAAGGCGGTTTCCATATGAAGTTACATAAGCTCATTGTATAATCTCCTGACTCTGCTATATAAGATTCCGTTACCTGAAGTATGACCTCTTTCTTGAATGAGGTGTTACCCATAAACCAACACAATCTGGATTCCGCTTCTTTTCTGCTGACACCTATGTCTTTTGAATACGATTCGTACATTCCTATCATAATCTTCAACGTTTCCAGAACCTCGTCCGTCATTTCCGGTGTCTCTATATAATTCACAAAAGACGTTCCTTTGTTGGTTAATCTCATCACACCTGATTTTAATTTCTCAACCAGGCCAAGCTCTATATACCTCCCAGCATCTTTTTCCAGCATGGCTTCGATCATAACCGTATCCTTCTGTCTTATAGCAAGAAGATTAGCCAGATCATTAGGAGTCATGTCTGATGCTGCAAGTTGTCTGAAATTGATGTACATGCCTAATCAGCTTTAATAAAAATAACATCCTTACCATCCTCCCTCTCTACGTGATTACACGGGCCTGCGACTACATCTACCGACCCGCATGTAATGTGGTCGTTAAATATACATCCTTCACATCCTAAGTCTGGCTCTGGAGCATCCACACATTTTAATCTCACAAGTCCGGCATCAAACACTTCTCCTACTTTAAATTCCTTCTTTTCCATATTTCCTCCTTGTTTTTTAACTGTTGTACCCTTCTTTAATAATCGAATTTCTACCGGTAGATACCGACTGTCGAAGATCGTCATGTACAGAATCTACCGTAGAATACTTGTTTCTGGTTGTAAAAATCACTTCCAGCATCTCCTTGTAATCACCTAAAGCTACTTCGTATCTCGGATCTACTTTGGCTTTTCTTTCAGCCTCAGCATTACTTTTAGCCAGCTCCCGGTCGAGGAGGTCTTCTTTGATTCGGTCAGCAATCATATCAAGTTCTTTTTTAATAACTTCTCCTGCTGCCCGAAGTTGACCTTCTACGTCACCAAGCTGGTCTTGGACGGTTCCTATTTCTTTCTTTAGGCGATCGTATTCGTTAATCATACTCATATCACCTGCATAACCAGAAAAGTCTTTGATTATTCTGGTCCCTTCTTTAAGGAGCTCAATGACTCGTCTTTTGCGTTCTCTGCTTATTAAAGACGGAAGACGATAATTCATATCCGCCACCGCCTTGTCGTGTATGGAGTTGATTAAAAACATCTCTCTTTCATCCCCTGCAAATTCAGTAAGAACCAAAAGGAACTTACTTATCAGGTATTCGTTTTCTTCTACGGTAAGTCTCATACGTTTCTTTTTTTAATATACTGACTGTTCTTCCTTTACCTCTTGTTCTTGATCTTGATTGTTCGTAACGTCTTCCACAGTATAGAGCTTAGGCGGCGTCGGCGGCTGGTTGGGGTTCACGAACTTCGTCCCGCCCTCTCCGTACATCCATCCATGCCCCGGCAGGATCTCTGGGTGGATTGTATTAGTAAGCTCTTCCATACTAACTTGCCTTACCTTCAGTATATGATGAAACACCAGTCCGGCTGTCCTGAATGATGTTTTGTTTTCAGTTTTAAACCGGTCAAGAGTCTGATACCAGTCTTTCCCAAATATCATATACTTGTCCAGCCCGTATCTGCGAGGATTATGCAAACCTATCATTAACGTACATAGTTGCCCCAGCGTATCAGACTGATAAAAGTCAGAAAGACGGGGAGGCTGCTCTTGAGGGCTTTTTATCCTTCCTTCTATCTCTCTGTTGAATTGGGATATGATGAGGAAAAATATGTTTTTATATACTAATTTAGCCTCGTTCATAACCGCCACCAAATCATCTATAGCCGACTTAGGATCCAATCCCATTCTTTTTATCAAAGCAATATGATCGACTTTAAATATTATAAGACGTTTGTCTTTATGCTTAGTAGCTATATGATATACAGCCGCCTCAAACTCTTTTACCGTACACGGAGCATCGATGTATATTATATTATTTCTAATTTCACCTTGAAGGATTTCAAACATCCTCATCTCTTCTACTGTATTAGAATCTTGCCTTCTTAATATTTCAGGAGCCCGTTTTTTCATATCCTGGCTCATTCTGCGAAGAAGAAGATCTTGAGGATTCATTTCGAACTCGCAATTGACAAGAAAATAATCTTCTGCTTGCGGGTTGATCATCGGATTCATCACATTTTCCAATATCTTTTGGGCCACATACGATTTACCCACAGATGGCCGAGCTCCTATGGCAATAGCATGCTGAGGGAAAATACCTCCAAGCAAAGCCTCATCAATATAATCGTATCCGGTTTTAGCGGGGATAAGCTCTCCCCGCCTGTATTTCAAGATATTCTCATACGCCTCCTCCATAACCTGTTTAGAGGTCTTGAATATCCTTCTTATATCTATCTTATTTGCTATCTCCTCGTGCATTTTTGTCACCTTTTGTATCCGATTTGGATCCCCTATTGGCTTTTACTGATTTATACCTAAGACCGTTCTTGGTATGAGAACAATCCTTGCCTTTCCTCCAGCCCTTGCCCTTCTTCTTGTCCGTTTCGTAGTTTTTACGACCAAGCTCTCGGCGTTTGGCTTTCTGTTCCGGTCTGGCATTTATCTCCTTGTCCTTTTTAGCCTTTTTCTTCCTGGCTTCGGGATGAGTCCTGTAGTACTCTGTTGATCTGCCCATGTGCTTATATTTTTTTTGATTAATAATAGCACAAAGATAGGCAATTCGCGCCCTATTTCAACCTACCGTAGCTCATGTCGGGATCACACCAGACATACCCGTCTTTCTCATCATGAAGATACTCAGGACATCCTCTGCATGCGCTACTGCCTGACACTATTTGATTGTTTTTGTTAGGGCACTTATCTCCAGGCTTATGCCATTCTATTCTCGAACCTGATCGCTCTTTGTTTACATGACAGAACTGAAAGATTTTCCCCATCGTCTTCTCTCCGAACATACCTATATGTGTGTACTCTTCCGGTATAGAGAGAAATTCAGATAAATCTTTATACATCCTTTCCCGTTCCTCCGGCGTAGACCATAGTCTGTCAAGTTCGGCATGGACTCTTATCTTAAGAGACCTCAGTGATGGCCCCGCAAGCCGGCCTTTAGCTTTTCCCTTATTCGGCCCTGATTCATGAACACCGACATAAGCATTGCATGGTTTACACATCATAACCATCCCTAATCCTTTTCTGTTATATATTTTATCGGCATTGACCAGCTCGGTTTCTTTTCCGCAATAAGGACAAATTTCGCCTCTTAAAACCCGTTGTTGGCGCTCATTAAGTTCCATACCCTATTCTTTTGTTTTTCTTTAAACTTTTCATACAAACTGCTTTCAGTTTCCATTTCCGAAATCTCTACCTCTACGTCCTCTCTTTTGAAAATTACTTTCTTGGCTGTCGGATATGCACATTTAGAGATACGAATAGCATTACGAATAGCGTAAACAAAATACGTTTCTGGTGACGATTCGATCACCACTACCTCATTTAAAGTGTTTTTGTAATTTTCCATATTATCTGCTTGCTTCAATTACACACCCTGGATTATCTTCACATGCCTCTTTGTATTCGATAAGAAACTTAAGAAATGAATCATAAGACCCCCATCCGTTTTCTGGTTCGTATCTCAAAAGACTCTTTCTCTTGGAGATCATAATATATATACCTTTTGTGAGTATCTTCACCATCTCCTTAGTATCTATTTCCCTGCCCAATTCTTCCGGTCTCCAAACATAATCGTATAGTGTTTCTTTGTTTTCTGATACGAATATTTTTTGTGCCATCTTGTTCATGTTGTGGGTGATGTTTGCAACCCATTTACGATCCTCTTCTTTCTTCTTGCTCTTAATATAAACGTCCAGGCTCATAATATTTCTCTTTTACTTTGTTATTAATTATCAAATCTGCCACATCATCTCCGTCCCCTACATTCTCAACACTCTGAAGATAGTCCGATACTTTTATCCTTGACTTCATCATCATCCCATCTATCTTTTTACTCCATGTGTCAAATGCTTGTCCTTTGTCCGGAAAAGCTACAGTCTTTCTATCTTTTAAAACATCTATCACTTCCGGTCTTAAGTTCTGCAACCCACCGGTAGCTACAAATAACTCATCCGGTTTATTCACGGCGCATATAATAGCCGTCTTCTCTGACTCCACCAAATTAACTACCTTATCCGGATACTGGCTTAAAAGATGCTCTCCGAACAGGCATTGTCTAAACAAGAAGTCTCTTGCATGCAACGAGTGATAAAACATGACATGAGGTCGCTCATTGTCACCGTCTTTTTCTTTCACTCTTTTTACATCAATCTCATTCCCCTGGCTGTCGGTCTTTATATAAAAGTCCATGATCTTTCCGGTTCTACATACAAAATCTTTGTCTATCTGCCAGAATACACAACACCCTTTCCATCCCCATAAGTCCATTGTTCCGACATGATACCTTCTGAACACATCAGATACCCTTTCTTTTCCCCATAGAGACGATAAAAATCTAAATACGGTGTTTCTGTCGTCTGGAACCACAGTCCTCTCAAACTCGCTAAAAGGTATGTAATTTACAACGTCAGGATTTACAGGAGGACGATAAGCTCTTATACACTTGTTTCCCGAAATCCAAAGATCTTTGTCACCTACATCCTTACCAGTAGGTCGTTTATCGTAACCGCAAGTCCGTTCATGATCGCATCTTCCGAACTCGTTTCCAACAACCTGACCTGTTGCCACATCAATATAAGGAGTGAGGCACCGGCTTTTCCCGCAAGCCGGGCAGGTTAGCTTCAGTCGGCTCCTGCCAGGCCTGCGGTCAAGTTGAAACCGAGGTACGTTTTCGTATTTTCTAAAATCAAGCATTTTTAATTCCTCTCATTGCTTCTATGATTCTATCTGCTATAGTTATAGACCATGACACCACATCCGGTACATATACTCCGCAATCTATTTCACCTTTTCTATTTTGTGCTTTAATAAACTCAATAGAATAAGCCTTAACAAGATCGAATCTACGTTGCTCCCAGTCTACATCTTTGTTTTCATCATCCACAGGAAGGGTATCGAGATAAAAATTTAAACTCTCACTTATCACACTCCCATTATTACCATAGAACTGTATTCTGTCATGGTCGCTTCTTGTAGTTGAGCTACTAAAGGTGATTACGTCTATTATCTCTCCTGTTTTTCTAATTTTTCTCTTCATACTCTTCTTGTATTTCTGACCAGTATAGGC
>OGZL01000010.1_pt1 | contig 84293 bp, 72 predicted proteins | sample 1576761 | NCBI WGS metagenome assembly OGZL01 (sample SAMEA3541595, study PRJEB24748) | human gut metagenome | biome: human gut; feature: human-associated habitat; material: faeces | place: China | collected 2012
TGTGTTAGGCACGCCGCCAGCGTTCATCCTGAGCCAGGATCAAACTCTCTAAAAATTGTATTAAAAGAACCGAAGTTCGCTTAATCGACTTTAGAGTCTGACGTGTCACTTTATTTTAACTGGAGTTGTGACTTCCAGCGATTTACCAAGAGTAAAAAACTCTCGAAATTTCAGGTTCGCACTACAACCTTCGTTCTTTTGAACAAAAGTTTAAGCACATCGTTGTTTAATTTACAAGGTACAATCTGCTGTTTTTCGCTTGTTTCTGAACTTTTCAGCTCATCAACTCTCGCTGACAGCTTATTTAGTATACCGCAGTATGCGCCTAATGTCAACACTTTTCTTCAACTTTTTTCAAAAAAATTTTACAGGAAATTTGTACACTCTATATATACCTATATAATATATTCCTCCTGTCCAAATGTCCTGAAAATAAAACACCATCTGCCGCTGTACATCGACAATCGCGGAAATAATGCAGCACACCATCTTTCCGAGGATATTTCAATATTCGGTTGTAATCTTTATCACATATTACTAACTTTTATACCGTATTTTTAATATTTCCGCGGAAATTGTGCGCTGCTCTGTGTCTTTTCCGCTGTATGCAATATGTATCGCACATACAAAAAATTTTTCCTTTATTAAAAATCACGTTTGGAGTTAGCTTATTCTAACTCATTGCAGGATTTTGTGTACTTTTTGTGTTGTTCATGTGATACGGCCGTTCTTTTATGTAAATATCAGGATTTGACAACACAAAATCTTTATGGTATTTTATTACCCGCTTATGAGTTAGCGTATGATAACTCACTGTGATCACGCTCCTTTCCTATGGAAAGGAAAATTTTTACCGGTATAGTTAGCCAAGTCTAACGACAAGGAGGAAAATATACTTGAACAAAAAACGTACCCTTGCGATGCTTTTGGCAGGAGCTATGCTCCTGCCAGCGAATGCATTCGCTGCCTCGCCCGAAGACTTTACCGATTTCCCGACCGACTGGTCCGCAGCCGGCCTGCGCAGCGCTGTACAGAACGGCCTGCTGAACGGCTCAAACGGCCAGATTAACAGCTCCGGCCTGCTGATTCGTGCCCAGATGGCTGCTATCGTCAACCGTGCCTTTGCCGCTCGCAAAACAGCTGACCTGTCGGTTTACAGCGATGCAAACACTTCCGCATGGTATTATAACGATCTCGAACTGGCCGTTGCCATGCGCACATTTCAGGGTGCAAACGGCAAACTGAATCCCGAAGCGCCAATCACCCGTGAAGAGGCTTTTGTTGTCCTCGCGCGTGCATTTGCACTTGAAAGCGGCGATACGTCCGTTCTGAACAATTACACCGATGGTGCTTCTGTCTCTGCATGGGCACGGAGCAGTGTAGCTGCATTGATTGAAAACGGCTATGTCAACGGTGCAAATGGTAAGCTGAACCCGAAAACCAGCATCACCCGTGCAGAATTCGCCAAGGTCATCAGTGAGATGGCCAGCACCTACGCCGATGCAGACGATTCTCTGTCTGCCACGGTGGACGGCAGCGTCATTGTGCGTGAAAACGGCGTTTCCCTGTCCGGCAAGACCATCAACGGCGATCTCATCATTGCAGACGGCGTCAGCAGAATCGACCTGACGGGTGTTACTGTCACCGGCCGCACTGTACTGCGCGGCGGCGAAAGCGGTGTAACCTTTAAGGACACCAAGGCCGGCAAGGGCATTATCGCCAATACCGACATTGCGGTTTCCGGCTCGGTTGACAACATCACAGTCGCACAGGGTTCTGCCATTACCGTAAACAGCGGCGCGTCTGTCGGTTCCATCAACGTCAACGCAGAAGGCGCAAAGATTACCGGTGCAGGCAAGGTTGAAACCGTAAAGGCGAACGCCAATAACGTAACCGTTACCACCACCGGCACCAAGGTTACCGCAGCAGACAGCGTTTCCGGCGTCAAGGCCGGCGATAAAGCGGTTTCCGCAGGTAAGACCGAGACGGTTGGCAGCACAGCTTCCGGCGGCTCGAGCGGCGGTTCGTCGAGCGGCGGTTCGTCCTCCGGCGGCTCTTCGAGCGGCAGCAATACGACTGTCAAGGCCGAGATTGCAAAAGCGCAGGTCGTAACGACCGATGCAGGCGCATATCTGGCGCTTTCCTTCAGCACCGGCTTCACCAAGGAAAATACCGTCATCACCGTTGATGGTGCTGATGTAACAAAATATGCCACTCCGGTAACCGATGACGGCTCTGTCGTCAAGCTCCCGCTCGTGGCACAGCCGGGTTCTGTCACCCTGACTAGCGGAAATAAGACTCAAACTACTGACCTCGGCACCAAGGCAGACGGTGCAGTTTACACCGGTGACCATTACTTGCCGGACTATTTTGTCAAGCATGGTCCGCTGGCAATTTGGGATTACTATCTGACGAATTACGACAATGCAGGCAATGCACGTGTTCTGCCCAGCAAAACCACCTTTGGCACCACTGCCGCTGTAAATCCGCATCCGAGCTACTCTCCGGAAACGGTTATGGATACAGACGGCAATGGCACCGTAACGATTATGTTCAACTACACCGCCGATGATGATCGGGCATGGTTTGAAAACATTGCAGATACCGGTGCTCTGGAGCTGGTAACCTACGACCAGTATCACACAACGCTGAATGACCATCTGACCTATACCAAGGATACCGAGGCTCATCACGGCAGCACGGTTGGTACTCTCAACATTGCTCTCCAGCAGGATAACTTCCGCAGCAACGGCCGTTATTATGTTCGCGTTTGTTCGACCGATGCAAACGGCAAAAAATCTTACACGCTGGCTGCTATTCATGTGGTAAATGAAGCAGAGCCCAAACTGACCCTGAAGGAAACGCCTCAGTCCGGTAAAAACCTGCACTTTGAAGTAAGTAATCTGGTGTATGGTATTACCGACCCGATTGAAAAGGTAACGTTGAGCGGTCCTGTCGGTGCAAACGGTGCAGAGGATACCATTGAACTGCAGAATAATGATGACACCATTGATTATTTCCTGTGGAGTCAGGATCTGTTTGTACTGTATAATGATGAATCCGTTAAAAACGGCAGAAACTTTTTGAAGTACAGCGGCAGCTACAAGCTGACCATTCAGGCAAACGGCTTCAAGACCTTCAGCAAAGAATTTACTGTTAACGGCGGTCTTACTCCGGTTTCGCAGACTGCCATCACGTTGGACGCAATCAGCCGCGCAACCGGCAGTTCTTCTTCCGGCGGCACCACCAGCTCCGGCGGCGGATACGCTATATCGACCAATTTCCTGTTTAAGAGCGATCTGATTGCAAATGCCTGCGTGCTAAATGATCTGAAAAAGAGCACTTCTGCTTCCGATGCTGTATATGAATACTGGGCATATGAAACCTCTACGCTGGACTCTGCATTTGATACCGGCGATACCAAGTATTTCCGCGGTTCTAACTACTATGATAAGATTTCTACGGAAGGCAAGCTGTGGATTCCGTTTGGTGACTACCGCACTTCCGGCGATGCTGTAACCACCAATCCGCCGGGTGCTACCAAGGCTGTACTGGAAGACGGTCTGCTGGGCGATATTCAGAACAGCGATGTATCCGGTAAGCTGGATTTCATCGCTCCGACAATTTCCGACGCAAACGAGGGCAGCGATGTTACTCTGACCTTTGAAAACGGTTCGGATTATCTCAGCAAGATTACTGCACTGTATCTGAATGGTGACTGGTGTGAGCTGAGCAGCGGTTACTACACCATCCAGGGCAATACCATTACTCTCAAGAAGGATGAACTCACGGTTGGCGAAACTTCGCTGAAAATCGTTTCCGCAGGCTATAAGGCACAGGAAGTAAAGTTTACCTATAACAAGGCAACAGAATCCGGTCTGTCCCTTTCGGTTGCAGATACGACAGGAGGTCAGCCGGTTGTTATTACCATTAACGGCTCCAAGGGCGATTTTCTCAAGAATCTGAAGTCTGTTGTATTGACCGATCAGGATAATAACAAGAAGACCGTATCCAAGCAGGGCGTTGAAGGCGATACCGCTATCTATTATTCGATTGATGAAAATAATACTGTAATTCGTCTGCATAACATAACCAAGCCGGGTAAGTATACGCTGCAACTTACCGCAGATTACTACAATGAGCTGAACACTGCATTTACTATGGCTGGCTCTCTCAAAAAGGTTCCGAACGCCACTCCGCATGTTAGCTTTGCAAATGGCATCTACTCTCTGGATTTCGGCACGGTTGATTTTACTTGGTGGAATTATGTTGATTCCGTAACTGTAAACGACAAGGCATATACGCAAAATTCCCTCTTGTACTCGCTGTCCATGCTTGGCGATGCAGAATACGGTTGGTTTGATTCTTCGTACAACAGCAGAATTCTGAATTTGGGTGCATCTGCATTTACCGAAGATCAGAATACTGTTGTAATTCGCAGTACAAAAGATGGCTACGAAGACCTGACCCTGACCATCACCAAGGACGGAAAGCTGGTTGTTGACAACAATAATAACGGCAATTCCGGCGATAATAGCGGTGGCAACACCGGTGATAACAACACCGAAAATACCCTTGATGCTACTGTAGAATACTGTAAGTTTGTTGACTCCCCCTTATGGACTGATTATTATGAGCTTAAGTTTAGCAACCCTATCGGTACCGAACTGACAACTTTAATCAATAATATCAGTAGCGTTAAGGTCGGTTCCACTGAATATACTCGTGCAAGTAATGTGACCGAGGACAGCACTTTTGCCCCAGCTGGTTTTAATACTTGGACTGCAGGAGCATATGACGGCTTGAAGTTAGCTGCAAATGGTTTCGATACTTCTGGTGATACTATAATAACTATCACTACCAAAGACAACAAAACCCTGACCTGCACCGTTAAGACAGACGGAACCATCGTACAGTAACCCCCAACAAAAAGGAAACCCACCCGGGTTTCCTTTTTTCTTACCTATATTCTCTCAGCAGCGCCTGACACCCTTCCAGCAAATCCTCCCACACGGCATCAAAATCGCCGGTATACCATGGGTCGGCGACCTCCTCGCCTTTTCGGTCGGTAAAATCCAGCAGCAAATGCAGCTTTCCGTCCGGATCGCCGCCGCAAATGCGCTGCATGGTGCGCAAATTGGACCGGTCCATGCCAATCAGCAGATCAAACCGATCATAATCTGCGCGCGTCATCTGCCGCGCCGCATGCTGCCCGCACGGGATTCCCTGCTCAAGCAGCTTGCGCCGCGCCGGCGGATACACCAGATTGCCGATCTCCTCACGGCTGACAGCCGCCGATTCGATCTCCCAGTCACCCGCGACGCCTTCTCGCTTTACCAGTTCCTTCATGATATATTCTGCCATCGGACTGCGGCATATATTCCCATGGCAGATAAAAAGTATCCTCACCCAAACGCCTCCTGCTGTTTTTCTCCATCATACCACACAGAACCGCAATCGTCACGCAATTTCAAAACCCCGGTGCTCCCACCATTCCGGTGAACGGCACGTACGCCTCGTTTTTTCCGTGCAAAACAGTACCCCGCCGAATGGAATTATACTCGCTTTCCATCCGGCGGGGTATCTCAATTATGAGGAGTTGTTCTTTATATTGCGGAAACTGCGACCCTGCAATTCATCAGCCGGTATCGAAGAAGCCGTTACTCGACGGCGCTGTCCGCTCCTTCCGCGTTGTCTGCTGTGTTTATACCATAGCAGATTTTCGATCAGCCGGAACGTCTTTTTCATGAAATGCAGTTTTGCGGGAACGAAATGCAGAAAGTCCCTACCCAAAAGCAAAAAATGGAAGTTTGCGCGTCCGGCGAAGCTCTTTCTGTAGAAATTCCGGCAGATTATTAGGAAACAGGCACGAAAATGTCATAAAAAAGGGTTTCCCGATAGGAAACCCTTTCATTTCGCAATTTTGCGACCGGTTAGAATGTAGGCAGATTCTTTTTCCACGCACCGGACTTATAGAAGAACACCGACAGACCCGAGCCGAGGAACCAGCCAATCGGCCAACTGAGCCAGATACCGTGCTCGTTGCCTACCACATAGAACAGTGCAATGGACAGCACCACGCGGATAATCAGGTCGGAGAACGTCGTTACCATGAACGGACGCATTGCACCGGCACCGCGCAGCACGCTGTCGCACACGAACTTGGTGCATACGACCAGATAGAACGGTACGACCGTGAACAGATAGCCTCGTGCAACATCAATAACGCCGGAGGCACTGCCCGCCGGAACGAACAGGCTGATGATCTTATTCGCAAACGGCAGATAGATCGCCATAAACACCACGGACAGGCCGAGTGAATACACCGCACCCCATTTGAGACCCGGACCGATGCGGTCCAGCTTGCGGGCGCCGATATTCTGCGCAACATAGCTGGACAGACCGGACGCGAACGACATGCAGCAGGTCAGCGCAAACTGGTTGACGCGGTTTGCCGCTGAGAATCCCGCGATAACGGTCGCACCGCACAGATTGATGTAATACTGAATGACAACATTGCCCACCGACACAAAGCTCTGCTGGGCGATGGACGGCACGGCGTAGTTTGTCAGGCGGCGCAGCATTTCGGGCGCGAACAGCACGAAATGGTGGCCCGTATCAAACGAGCGCACACGGCGCAGCAGCAGCACGAATGCCAGCACACCGGACGCGCCCTGCGCGATAAACGTCGCCCATGCAACACCGGCAACGCCCCAGTGCAGACCGGCAACAAATACCATATCCAGAATGACATTGCCGACCGAGGACAGCACAAGCAGGATCAGCGGCGTTCGGCTGTCGCCCATGGCATTGAAGATACCCGTACACACGTTATAGATAAACAGGAACAGCAGACCGAACACATACACGCGCAGATACAGCGAGCCGTCCGCAAAGATATTCTCCGGCGTGGACAGCGCGTTCATGATGCCGTGCGTTCCGATGGCTCCGATCAGCGTCAGCAGCAGCGCCACCGTCGTGGTGGTGAGCAGTGCGGTCGAGATGGCGGTCTTCATGCGCAGATAGCGCTTTGCGCCGAACAGCTGCGAGACGAGTACACCGGTACCGATGTTGATACCGGTTGCAACCGCAACGAACAGCTGCGTGATCGGGTAACTCGCGCCGACGGCGGCCAGCGCCAGCTCACCGGCTTCTACGGTCTCGGCAAAACGGCCTACGATGATGGAGTCAGCCATCTGGTACAGCTGTTGGAACGCAACGCTGAGCAGCAGCGGAATCGAGAACCAGAACAGCTTCTGCGACGGTTTTCCGACGGTAAGGTCAGTGGTCAAATGGGATACCTTCTTTCGGGAGTCTGCTTATCCAGTTTTGACCGGATAAAATGGGATTTATTGCAATTTTATGCTCTCCCCGAAGGGAGAGCATCATTTTGCGACTTTAATTAACGTTGTTACGCCTTTTTCTTCTGCCGTGCGGTAATAACCGCAATAGTGAGCACCAACAGTACCGCACCTACGCCAAGCGCCAGAATGCCGTTTCCGGTCACACCGCCGACGAGGAAGCCGACAAAGCTAATCGCCGCGATCATCAGCGCGTACGGCATCTGCGTGGAAACGTGATCAATGTGGTTGCACTGTGCACCCGCGGATGCGAGGATGGTCGTATCCGAGATAGGCGAAATGTGGTCGCCGCAGACCGCACCGGACAGGCAGGCTGCCACGGTCATAATCAGCATGGTGGACGGTGCATCGCCGAATACCGCAATAGCGATCGGGATCAGGATGCTGAACGTACCCCAGGAGGTACCGGTCGCGAATGCCAGACCGAGCGCGATGAGGAAGAATACCGCCGGCATGAACATACCGATGGTGGATTCCGCATTCACCACAGAGGATACGAAGCCGCCGATGTTGAGGTACTCGTCACGGCAGACACCGGACAGCGTCCACGCCAGTGTCAGGATGAGGATGGCCGGAACCATCGCCTTGAAGCCCTCAGTGAAAGCCTCGCAGAACTGGCCAAAGGACAGCACCTTGCGCGGGATGTACAGCACAAAGGTGAACAGCAGCGTAAAGAACGAGCCGAGCACCAGCGCGGTGGAAGAATCGCAGTTTGCGAACGCCTCAACGATGTTCGCGCCTTCCAGAATGCCGCCGGTGTACAGCATGCCCGCAATGCAGAGCACGATCAGTACGCTGATCGGCAGGATCAGGTCGTAAACCTTGCCCGAGCCGGCTACAACGTGAGTCTCCTCAATCAGGGAGAGATCGTCATCCTTATGCGCAAGCTCGTACTTTTTCATCGGGCCGAAGTCGAAATCAGCAGCCATCAGCCAGATGAGGAACACCAGCGTGAGCAGCGCGTACAGGTTCAACGGGATGGTCTTGAGGAACAGCGAGAAGCCGTCCAGCGTGCTCGATTCCGGCAGAGACGAGCCGACCGCCGCCGCCCACGAGGAGATCGGCGCGATGATGCAGACCGGAGCCGCCGTTGCATCGATGATGTACGCCAGCTTTGCCCGGGAAATGCTGTACTTGTCCGTCACCGGGCGCATGACCGTGCCGACGGTGAGGCAGTTGAAGTAATCGTCCACGAAAATGAACATTCCGAGGAACGAGGTCGCAAACGACGCGCCGCGCCGGCTGCGAATGGTTTTGACCGCCCACTCACCGTATGCGCGTGATGCGCCCGATTTGGTGATGAGCGATACCAAAATGCCGAGCAGTACGAGGAAGATACAAATATTGATATTATCTCCCAATTTACTGCCCATGATGGTGAAAGTCGTCTCGACGGCTTTCAGCGGATGGAAGCCCGTATAGAGCAGCGCACCCGAAAGAATACCGATCATCAGCGAGGAGTAAACCTCCTTCGTGATCAGTGCAAGCGCGATCGCGATGATCGGCGGCAGCAGTGTCCAAACAGTTGCCGTAACGTCCATTCCTTATTTCCCCCTTATACACAGACAAATCGTGTCCGCAATTCCATTCTATTTTATATGGATTTAACCGGATTTACAAGTGCTAATCCTGTTTTTTCCGTCCGAAAGGATATTTTTGTGCAACTTGCAATGGTTTAACGTCATAAATGGTGTTTATAGCGACACCATTCCGCAATCACCTGCCGCCGAAGGGCCAGCACGCCCGCCAGATTAGGCAGCGCCATCAGGCCGTTGAACGTGTCGCTGAGCGCCCACACCGGCTCCAGCCGCATCATGCAGCCCGCTGCCGCCGCCAGAAGAAAGGCCGCCTTATAGACCGGAATTACCCGCTCCCCCATCAAATAGGCCGCTGCACGCTGCCCGTAATATGACCAGCCGAGCAGGGTCGAGAATGCAAACAGTGCGAGCGACACCGCAACGAATCCCCTGCCAAACCGTCCGAATACGGTGGAGAACGCCTCTGCGGTAAGCTGTGCACCGGTTGTCAGCTGAGAAAGCAAAGGCGTTCCGGACGCAAGCGCGTAGCGGCTTACGTCGTATACCCCGCTCGTGAGAATGACGAACGCGGTGACACTGCACATCACAATCGTGTCGAAGAACACCTCAAAAACCGCCCACATCCCCTGTTCACACGGCTCTTTTGCGTCTGCGGCAGCATGCACCATGACGGACGAGCCCAACCCAGCTTCATTTGAAAATACGCCGCGCGACACGCCCGCGCGGATGGCCTGCATCATGCCGTAGCCGAGCGCGCCGCCTGTGCCCGCCCGCGTATCGAACGCCATCGAGCAAATCTGCGCGAACGCCTGCGGCAGATTCGCTCGATGCACCCACAGCACAACGACCGCGCCGCCCATGTAGAACAGCGCCATGAACGGCACGAGTGTTTCCGTCACGCGGGACAGCCGTTTGAGGCCGCCGAGAAGCACCGCGCCGAGCAAAACCGCTGTCACCGCGCCGACGATCCCGCTCGGTATGCCGAACGAACTGTAAAGTCCCTGCGCGATTGAGTTGCACTGGCTCATGTTGCCGATACCGAACGATGCCAGCACACAGAACAGTGCAAAGGCTCCCGCCAATAGCGGACTGTGCAGACCGTTTTTCAGGTACAGCATGGCTCCGCCGCGCCAGCTGCCGTCGCTCCCCTTTTCACGGTAGAGCATGCCGAGCGTGTTCTCCGCAAAAGCCGTCATCATGCCGACAAAGGCGCTCACCCACAGCCAGAGCACCGCGCCCGGACCGCCGAGCGTCAGCGCGGTTGCCACGCCCGCGATGTTGCCCGTGCCGACCGTCGCGGCAAGTGCGGTGCACATGGCCGCAAACGGAGAAACGCCGCCGCTTGTCCGTCTTGCGGCACCGGTAAAGCAGGAAAACAGCGTTTTCCGCAGCCAGAGCGCGCAGTACCGCACCTGAAAAACTCCAGTCACCGCCGTGAAGTACAATCCGGTGCCAAGCAGCAGAATCAGCATGGGCGCGCCCCATATCAGGCCGCGCAGCCGCTCATTTACTTGTAAGATATCGTCCATCGGCATCCCACCTCTCCCCTGTTCCGCATTATATGAACCGGATTTCAGCGGCAGAACGCCCATAATTACTCATTTCTAACGACTAATTCCTACTTCAAATAACAGAAAGCCGCCCGGACAGGCGGCTTTCTGTTATTTGCGAAATTATTCCATCATACCAACGCAGTCGAAGTACGGCTTCTCTGCAATCTTGTCCTTATTCTCCTTGAACAGCGTGTGACCGAGTGTGATGACCAGATAATCTGCCTTGAGAACCTCCTCGAACGATACGTTCGGGATGTTCTGCACCTCAGTGTCCTTGGCGAACGGCTCGCACGCGATAACCTTTACGCCCTTTTCCTGCAGGATGTGGCACAGCTCGATAGACGGCGACTCACGCAGGTCGTCAACGTCCGGCTTATAGGACAGGCCGAGCACGCCGACCGTGTCGGTTACCTTCTTCATCTTTGCTACAACCTTGTCAGCGACAAAGTGCGGCTTGTTCTCGTTGCGCTCGCGTGCCGCAAGGATAACCTTAGCCTCCGCCGGGAACTGCTCGTAGATAAACCACGGGTCAACTGCGATGCAGTGGCCGCCAACACCGACACCCGGGGTCAGGATGTTAACACGCGGATGGCAGTTTGCCAGCTTGATCAGCTCAAATACGTCAATGCCCATCTTGTCGCAGATGACGGACAGCTCGTTTGCGTAAGCGATGTTGACATCGCGGAAGGTGTTCTCGGTCAGCTTGCACATTTCGGCGGTCAGGTCGTCGGTCTTGTGAACAACACCCTTCTCAAGCACCTTCTCGTAGATGGATGCCGCCATTTCAGCAGCCTCCGGCGTGCGGGCGCCGACGATGCGGTCATTGTTCTTCAGCTCGTACATCATGTTGCCCGGGATAACGCGCTCCGGACAATGTGCAACGTGAATCTCATTCATCGGGATGCCGGATTCCTCGCTCAGTACGCGTGCGAGCATCTCGGAGGTGTGCGGCGGCACGGTGGACTCCAGAATGACCAGATTGGACGGCTCGAGCACCTTGCCTGCCATACGGCCTGCAGACTCTACAAAGCGCAGATCGGCCTTGTGGCTGCCGTTCTCGTCCTTAAAGAACGGCGTCGGCACCGAAATATAAAATACATCGGACTTGCCAAGCTCTTCGGAAAAATGCAGATGACCGTGTGCAACAGCCTTTTCAAATGCTTCCTGCAGACCCGGCTCTACAATATGGATATGACCGCCCTGCAGGGTTTCGATGGTCTTTTTGTTTACGTCAAAGCCGCAGACCTCAAAACCAGCCTCAGCCAGCGTGATCGCCGTCGGCAGGCCGATATAACCCAGTCCCATGACAGTAATTTTCATAATTTTCGTACCTCGTTCAGCATAATCTTCTTACATTATACCACTTTTTTCACGGAATTCAACGTAGTGTTTGAATTTTCACCGAAAAGAGTCTATAATAATACTATCGTTCGTTTATGCAAGTATCATAAACGGCTGTCGGAACCTTTTATCTTCCGATTACATATACTGCTTTATACCCCTAAAGTTTGGAAGGGATACTATGATTTTTAAGGGATTGCTTGAGGATGCACGCTCGATCCGGGACCGCGACCCGGCAGCACGCACCACACTGGAAGTTGTTTTGCTCTATCAGGGCTTTCACGCCCTGTTTTACCACCGTCAGGCGCACTGGCTGTACAAACACAAGCATTTCTTTCTTGCGCGTGCGCTGTCGCAGTTTGCGCGGCATATGACCGGTATTGAGATCCACCCGGGTGCAAAGATCGGCAAACGCCTGTTTATTGACCACGGCATGGGCATCGTTATCGGTGAAACCGCTGAGATTGGCGACGACTGCACGATTTACCACGGTGTAACACTCGGCGGTACCGGTCACGACACCGGCAAGCGTCATCCGACCATTGGCAACAACGTGCTCATTTCGACCGGCGCGAAGGTTCTCGGACCGTTCAAGGTGGGTGACAACAGCCGTATCGGCGCGAATGCTGTCGTACTGCAGGAGGTTCCGCCGGATTCCACGGTTGTCGGCATCAAGGCGCGCGTCGTCAAGATTGCCGGTCAGCGTGTCGGTCCGTCTCCGGCGTATGCGCTCGACCAGATCAACCTGCCGGACCCGCTTGCACAGGAACTGTGCCGTCTGCAGAACCGTGTTTACGCCAACGAGCAGAAGCTCAAAAAGGAAGAGGAACGCGAGCGCGAAGCCGACAAATAATACACATAAAAACAAGCCCTTCGGTGCAAACTGTCACCGGAGGGTTTCTTTTATGAAAATTTCAGTAAAATATGCGGTCACCGGTGCACTTTCCGGTGCAGCAAACGGATTTTTCGGGGCGGGCGGCGGGTTATTTCTCGTACCGCTGCTGATTTCCTGGTGCGGCATGGAGCAGAAGCGCGCATTTGCGACCTCAGTCGCGGTAATTTTCCCGCTGTGCGCGGTCTCAGCGGTGATTTACTGGCTAAAGGGCGGTCTGCCGATTGGGCAGGCGGTGCCGTATCTGCTCGGCGGCGCGGCAGGCGGCGTGCTGGCCGGAAAGCTATTCGGCAGGGTAAAGGCGGACTGGCTGCGCCGTGCATTCGGCGTGCTGATTCTCTATGGCGGCATCCGTGCCGTCCTGCTGCTGTGAGCGCGGTACTTGCGGTCGCAATCGGTCTGCTGACCGGTATTTTAAGCGGCTTTGGCATTGGCGGCGGCTCACTTTTGCTGCTGTATCTGACACTTTTTGAAGGGACAGGGCAGTATCAGGCGGGCGGCATCAACCTGCTGTATTTTCTCTCATGTGCGCCTGCAGCGCTGATTTCGCATCGCAAAAACGGACTCATCGAAAGGGAAGCGGTCAAATGCTGCGTACCGGCAGGCGTGGTGACCTCGGTCCTTGCGGCGCTGCTTGCCGCAAGAGTGGACACCGACCTGCTGCGGCGTGCTTTCGGCGTGGTTTTACTCTATATCGGCGTAAAAGAGACCTTTTTACGCAAAAAATAACACCTTCCTCACCAAATGTGAAGAAGGTGTTCAGTTTGTCTAAAGAGTGGATATTCCTGTCGCTCCATCCAATTCGCGCTGTAGCGCGCGTAAAATAGAATTTGCTTCGCAAATTCGTAAAAACCGGGAGCAAGTATCTCGGTTTTTACACTTCTGGAGGGAGAAAGTTTCTGTATAGGAACTTTCGGACGACTTTGGAACGGCCCACGGTCCGTTCCTGCTTGTCGGCGAAACTGTAGTTTCGCGACAGCCTTACTTATACTTCTGATACTCGCCGACGGCAAGCTCGTCACAGCGGTTGTTATATGGATTATCCGCGTGACCCTTGACCCAATGGAACCGCACCTCGTGTTTATCCAGCAAATCGAGCAGACGACCCCAGAGTTCCGGATTTTTTGCGGGTTTCTTATCGCTTTTAACCCAGCCGCGCGCACGCCAGCCCTTGGCCCAGCCCTTGGTAATGCCGTCAACAACATATTTGCTGTCCGAATACAGATCGACCGAGCACGGCTCCTTGAGGGTCTCGAGGGCGGTAATTACACCGAGCAGCTCCATGCGGTTGTTCGTGGTGGACGGCTCGGAGCCGGAAAGCTCCTTTTCCGCCTTGCCGTACTTCAGGATTGCCCCCCAGCCGCCGGGACCCGGATTGCCCGAGCACGCGCCATCCGTGTAAATGGTTACAGTTTTCATTGGTTTTCTCCTGTGAGAGTGTTAGGCAATACCGCATAATTGAACAAGAGCGATTTGCGATCAAATTTTGCGTACTGATGAGGCGCGAATTTGCAGCAATACTTGCCGTATTGCAAGAAATCTCGGCAGCGCGGACGGAACTCGCGCAAGGAACCGAAGCCAAAATCAGGGCGCAAAATTTCCGCAAAGCGCCGCGGCAGCGCGACCGGAGCCTGCGCAAGGAGCCGCGGCTTTAATTGTGCGGTGTTGCCTTTAGATAGTGAAAAGGTGGAATACCTTGGTTGCCAACTCGGAGGCTAGGATCGCTGCCAGCATCACCGGAGCCACCCAGCGCACCATAACGCGGTGCAGCTTTTCGCGGTGGAACGAACCGGCGCCTTCCTTTACCTCGTTTGCGATGACCTTGGTGCCGACTACATGACCAATCAGGATGCAGGTGAGCAGCGCCACGATCGGCATGAGCACGGAGTTGGAAATAAAGTCAAAGAAGTCGAGGAACTGCATGCCAATAACGGTAATCGTTGCCCACGGACCATAGCCAAGACAGGACAGCATGCCAATGAGCAGGCAGCTTGCCGTAATAACGATGGTAGCCGTCTTGCGCTTCATGTGTGCCTTGTCCATCAGCACGGAAACCAGTGTTTCCATCAGCGAAATGGAGGAGGTCAGCGCCGCAAACAGCACGAGCAGGAAGAATACCGCGCCGATAATGGTGCCGAACTTCATGGAGTCGAATACCATCGGCAGAGTGATGAACATCAGACCCGGACCGCTGTTTACCTGAGACGGATCGCCGCCGTTGAACGCGATAACCGCCGGAATGATCATCAGACCGGCCACAAACGCGAACAGCGTGTCGAAAATCTCAATCTGGGTAACAGAGTGCTCAAGCAGATTTTCCTTCTGCATATAGGAGCCGTAGGTGATCATAATACCCATTGCCAGCGACATCGAGTAGAACATCTGTCCCATCGCACCAAGCACGGTAGATACCGAAAACTGCGAGAAATCGGGCAGAATATAATATTTCAGACCCTGCAGTGCACCCGGAATGGTCAGCGAGTAGATTGCGATAACGATCGCCAGAATGGCGAGAATCGGCATCATGATACGGCTCGCCTTCTCGATACCCTTCTCAACACCGAAGATAACGACAATGGTGGTCGCCAGCACGAACAGGATGAACCACGGGGTCGGTCCATTTAAGCTGAAAATCGTCGAGGACAGCGAACCCGCATCGTAGCCAATGAAACTGCTGAAAAATCCGCCGTTGTCGGCCGCCTCCAGTGCATTGCCGCTGATAAAGGTGAACAGGTATTTCATAACCCATCCGCCGATAACACAGTAATACGGCGTGATGATGAACGGCACGAACGCCGCCAGCCAGCCGAGGAATCCGAACCGCTTATCAAGCGCCTTGTACGCACCGATACAAGACAGACGGGTCTTTCGTCCGATGGCAATCTCGGTAATCATCAGCGAAAAGCCGAACGTCAGCGCGAGAATGAGATACACCAGCAGGAAAATACCGCCGCCGTACCGTGCCGCCAGATAGGGGAATCGCCAAAGGTTGCCCAGACCTACCGCCGAGCCTGCCGCCGCCAGCACGAAACCAATTCGGCTGGAGAAGCTGCTTCTCTTTTTTTGTTCCATGTTTTGTGTTTTACTCCCTTACATACAATATCTTTTAGCCTGTCCGAAATGACAGCCATAATGAAATAAAAGTATTTTTATTGTACCATATCCGAAAGTTTTTCACAAGCTGTTTGCAGGAAAAGTCCATTGTGCTATAATATCTTTTATCAGATATGATTGTTTTGTCTGCCATAATTTGAAAGAAACGGCAGCATTCCTTTCGCAGAGCGGGCTGCTTTCTATCATTTAAGCATATATGAAAATAAACCATAAATGAGGTGTATTGACATGAAAAAATACAAATTCGGTGTTCTCGGTGCCGGCAACATGGGTACCGCCATCGCGGAAGGCGCAGTGCGCGCAGGCCGTTTCACACCTGAGCAGGTTCTGATGTTCAACCGCAGCGAGGAAAAACGCGCCGCTCATGCAGCCAAGGGCTACGCCGTCACAGGTGACTATACCGAGGTCTACGCAGAAAGCGAGATCGTGCTGCTGGCCGTTAAGCCGCAGAATTTTGACGAAATCCTGCCGAATCTGGCGAAATTTGAAGGAGAAAAGCCGCTTGTCGTATCCATTGCCGCAGGCGTGACCTTCGCCAAGCTGGAGGGTGCGCTCGGCGCGGACACCGCAATGATCCGCGTGATGCCGAACACGCCGCTTATGCTCGGCGAGGGCGCAACCCAGCTGGTTAAGAATGCGGCCGCAACCGACAAGCAGCTGTCTGAACTCTGTGAACTGTTCAACACCATGGGCGTTACCGTCACGTTTGAGCAGGAGAACATGCTCAACGAGGTCATTCCGTATGCCGGTTCGGCTCCGGCGTACCTGTATGCCTACGCGGACGCGTTCGTGCAGAGTGCAAAGCAGCACGGCATCAACGAGGACGACGCGCTGACGCTCATCTGTCAGACCATGATCGGCTCGGCAAAAATGCTGCTGCGCCGCGATAAGACACCGGCAGAGCTGATCCGCGCGGTGTGCTCGCCCGGCGGCACCACCATCGAGGGCATGAAAGTGCTCGAGGGCCGCGATCTGTACGGAATCGTGTCGGAAGCCTGCGATAAGTGCATTAAGCGTGCCTACGAGCTCGGCTAAATGTGCCGTTAGCATTGACTTTGCCCCGTCCGTATGGTAAAGTATAGGCAAAGCACTTAATCGGCATTTACGCCGTATTTTGTTTGATTGATTTTTATTATGACAATAGTTCCGCATCATTTAAGAGGGAGTGGATACCGTGAAAAATTCTACCAAGGTGAAAGCAGGTCTGCTGCTGACCAGCCTTGCCTGTGCAGCCGGTGCTACCGCAGCGCTTGTTATGCTTCAGAAAAAGCGTGAAGAGGAAGTTTACCACGAGGCTGAACTGAAGGCCATGGATGAGCTGGAGGAAATGATGCGTGCCGAGTCCGACTGTGCCTCCTGCGCATGCGCAGAGGAGTGCGCGGATACTTCGGTATATCAGGATGCATTTGACGATGCCCCCAAGGCTGCTGAACCGGCGGCTGAGGAGCCTCAGACTGAGGCCGAGGAAGAGCCGGAAGCCGAAGAGGACTAACCCAATGTTACCAGCAAACGGACGGAATACTCCGTCCGTTTTGTTTATCTAAATAGCTAAAATAAGGAGTTTTACCCATGATCGAATACGAAGGCAGAGTTTTTCGTCCGCCCTCTGAGGCATACAGCCTGATTGTGCAGGTCACCATCGGCTGCAGCCACAACAAATGCACCTTCTGTGATATGTACAAGGAAAAGTGTTTCCGTGTGCGCAAGCTGGAGGAGGTCAAAGCTGATTTTGATGAAGCACGCCGCATGTACCGCCGTGTCGGCCGTATTTTTCTGGCAGACGGCGATGCGCTGATGTGCCGTCCCGAGCACATGGCAGAAATCCTGCGCTACATCAAGAAGGTATTTCCGGAGTGCGAGCGCGTTACCAGCTATGGCTCTCCGGCGTCCATTCTGTGCAAAAAGCAGGAAGATTTGAACATGCTGCACGATCTGGGTCTGGATATGATCTATCTGGGTCTGGAATCCGGCTCGGATGAGGTACTGCGCCGCATCAACAAGGGCGAAACCGCCGATGAGATCGTTCGTGCGGGTTTGATGGTCAAGGAAGCCGGCATGAAGCTGTCCGTTACCTGCATTGCGGGTCTCGGCTCGCTGGAGCTGAGCGAGGAGCACGCCATCAAAACCGCAGAAGCGCTCTCCCGCATGAAGCCGGAGTACATTGGCCTGCTGACCCTGCTGTTTGAGCTGCCGACGCCGCTCATGCGAGACTGGCAGGAGGGCCGTTTCTACCTGATGAACCCGATTGAAATCGCGCACGAAACCCTCATCCTGCTCGAGCATATCGACTCCGAGGGCAGTATTTTCCGTGCAAATCACGCGTCTAACTACGTTAATCTGGCGGGCACGCTCAACCAGGACAGGGAAGCCATGTGTGCACGTCTGCGCAAGGCCCTTGAGGGCAAAATCAAATTCAAGAGTGAGCAATACCGGGCAAGATAACCAATTTAATGTAACTTAAATTGTGATAATCCGCAAAATTGTTAACATTCTGTGTTGTTTGCGTTACAATTTTCAAAAAAGCGAGACAATGTGCAAAAAGTGTGCTATACTGGTTTCGATCGTGAAAAGCGGAGAGGATGCTTTTCGGGCGTTAAGAATTTGTTAATTTAATATTTACTGTTAGAATTAACATGTGTTCCGTCTTGGAGGACTGATAAATGGATTCCGTATCCCACATTCGCGTTGCAAATCTGCTTATGGATTACGTTGAGCAGACCTGCGGCGTGACCTTTGATCAGAGCGGCTTTATTTACGGCAACCTGAAACCGGATCTGACCGGTACTTACCTCACCAAACGCCATAACCCATCCATTATGATGGATGAAGTGATGGAAAAAATCCGCACTTTTACGCGCAAGTATACCATCGGGCGTACCAACGGACGCGAGCTGTCGGTCGATCTCGGCGAGATCTGCCACTACATGACCGACTTTTTCACCTACCCGCACAACGACGATATCTACGAGCACAATCTGCTCGCACATTATGTTTATGAAAAGCGCGTTGCACTGGTAATTCGTCGCCGTATGACCGAAGATAAGTTTGAGAAATGGGCAAGTCCCATTATTCCGCCCACGACCGTGGACACACTCGTGAACCGCATTTCCACGATGCACGAGGCTTACCGCACTTCGACTAAGCCGCATGGCATCAACGACGATCTGCAGCATATCTGCATCGCTACCGCTACCGTGGTGCTGTCTATCATCAGCATCGTTTACGAGCAGGTCGAGGATACTGCAGTCGCTACCGCGTAAAACCGTATAAGTCAAAAAACCGCCTTTACAGGCGGTTTTTCTGTTTTTCAGGCACAAAAAGACGAGTCCAACCGGACTCGTCTTTTGCTTTTTATTCTTCGGTACTCTCTGCGTTTTCAGCGGATTCAGCGGTTTCTTCCTCGGCTTCTGCCGGGTCTTCCTCCTCCTTGTCCGTGCGGGCAATCGAGATAACCTTTACGTCCTCGCCGGTACGCATGACGATAACGCCCTGCGAGCCGCGGCCACATTCGCGGATCTCCTCAACGCCGGTGCGGATGATAACGCCGTCGTCGGTGATGATCATAACGTCGTTTTCGCTGTCTACAACCGCGATGCCTGCCACCAGACCGGTCTTTTCGGTCAGGTTATGCAGCATCATGCCGCCGCCGCCGCGATGATGCACGGTAAACTCCTCAACAGGAGTACGCTTGCCGTAGCCGTTCTCGGTGATAGAAAGCACATATGCGTCCTTGCGGGCACGCGCCGCGCCGATAACGTAATCGCCCTCGGCCAGCTTGATGCCGCGCACGCCGGTAGCCACACGGCCCATTGCACGAACCTCGTTCTCGTCAAAGCAGATGGCCTTGCCCTCATGGGTGGCGATCAGGATGTTCTGCTCGCCGTCGGTCAGACGAACGTCAACCAGTGCGTCGTCCTCGTTGAGGTTGAGCGCACGCAGACCCGCGCGACGGATGTTCTGCAGGTCGCTCAGCACGATACGCTTTGCAATACCCTGACGGGTGACGAAGAACAGGAACTTATCGTCCGCAAACTCCTGAATCGGGAACATTGCGGTGATTTTTTCGCCGTTTTCCAGTTCCAGCAGGTTAACAATGTTCATGCCCTTAGCCGAACGTCCGGTCTCCGGAATCTGGTATCCCTTCAGCTTGTAAACCTTGCCGCGATCCGAGAAGAACAGAATCGTGTCATGCGTGGATGCGGTGAAGATATCCTTTGCGAAGTCCTCCTCACGGGTGCTCATTGCGGAAACACCGCGGCCGCCGCGGCGCTGTGCGCGGTAAACCGAGGTCGGCTGGCGCTTGATATAGCCGAAGTGGGTGAGGGTGTACGCGCAGTCCTGCTGCTCGATGAGGTCCTCAATGTCGATCTCGTCAGCCACATTCTCAATGCGCGTATGGCGCTCGTCGCCGTACTTCTGCTTGATCTCCTGCAGTTCCTGCTTAACAACAGCAAGAATATTCGCATCGCACGACAGAATTTCCTCAAAGCCTGCAATGCGGCTCTCGAGGTCCTTGTACTCGTCGTTGATCTTCTCCTGCTCCAGACCGGACAGGCGGCCCAGACGCATATCTACGATGGCCTGCGCCTGCGGCTCGTCGAGGTGGAACTCGAAGTGCTCCGAGCCGTCCACGATGCCGAGCAGCGCAATCTGATCAATCCAGAACGGCTCCGCCATCAGGTTTTCCTTGGCTTCAGCTTCGTTCTTAGAGGCGCGGATGATGGCAATAATACGGTCGATATTGTCGGTTGCGACCTTGAGACCTTCCAGAATGTGTGCACGGTCGCGCGCCTTCTTGAGATCAAAACGCGTGCGGCGCTCGACAACGTCCTTCTGGAAGCCGATATACTGATCGAGAATCTGGCGCAGCGTCAGCACACGCGGCTGCAGCTTGCCGCCCGCACCCGGCACGAGCGCGATGTGGATCATCGAAATGGTATCCTCAAGCTGAGAGTAGGTGAACAGCTGATTGAGGATGACCTGCGCGTTCGCGTCACGGCGGATATCGACCACAATCTGCATACCCTCGCGAGAGGAATGGTCCTGAATGTTCGTGATGCCGTCGATGCGCTTGTCCTTGACCAGATTTGCCATAGACTCGACCAGACGCGCCTTGTTTACCATGTACGGGATCTCAGTGATGATAATCTGGCTCTTGCCGTTCGGCAGATCTACAATCTCGGTCTTTGCGCGAACCTTGATCTTGCCGCGGCCGGTCGCGTAGGCAGCACGGATGCCGCTGCGGCCCATGATAACGCCGCCGGTCGGGAAGTCCGGTCCCTTGATGAACTGGCAGATCTCGTCCATCTCGGCTTCCGGGTGGTCGATGACATAGCAGGTGCCGTCGATGACCTCCGCGAGGTTATGCGGCGGGATGTTGGTCGCCATGCCGACCGCGATGCCGGACGAGCCGTTTACCAGCAGGTTGGGGAAGCGGGAAGGCAGTACGACCGGCTCCTGGCGCTCCTCATCAAAGTTCGGCTGGAAATCGACCGTGTTTTTCTTGATATCCGCCAGCATGTAGTTCGCCAGCTTGGCCATGCGGGCCTCGGTATAACGGTATGCTGCCGGAGGGTCGCCGTCCACAGAACCGAAGTTGCCGTGACCGTCGATCAGCGGATAGTGCAGCGAGAACGGCTGCGCCATACGCACCATCGCGTCGTAAACCGATGCGTCACCGTGCGGATGATACCGACCGAGCACATTACCGACGGTCGTTGCCGACTTGCGGTAGGGCTTATCCGAGGTCAGGCCGTCCTCGTACATGGCGTACAGGATGCGGCGGTGTACCGGCTTGAGGCCGTCGCGTACATCCGGCAGCGCGCGGCCGACAATAACACTCATTGCATAGTCGATATAGCTTTTCTTCATCTCGCGTTCGAGATCGACCTGCATGATTTTCTGCTGTTCGTATTCTTGACTCATATTTTAATTTTGCCTCCAAAAGTGTTGGCTTTCAGTCGAAAACGACTGTTTTTATCGCTTAGAGGATACTGAGAAGCTCGTCCACCTGCTTCTCGGTCGTCGCCCAGCTGGTCGCCAGACGGATGACCGTATGCTCCGCGTCATATTTCTCTATAAAGCTGTAAACTACCTTGGTTTTCAGTTCAGGCAGTCTGCTGTTTTCTACAATGATGAACTGCTGGTTGGTGGGGGACTCGATCGCGAAGCGATAGCCCTTTGCTTTAAGACCGTCCCGCAGCTTGATGGCGAGTTTGACCGCCGGTGCGCAGATTTTCTCGTACAGCCCATCGGTGAACAAAGCATCGAACTGCAGCGCGTTCAGACGGCCCTTTGCGATCATTGCGCCGCGGCGCTTGACCATCGTGACAAACTGGCGCGGCATATTTCCGTGCGTGAACACAACGGCTTCGCCGCAGAGTGCGCCGCATTTGGTGCCGCCGATGTAGAACACATCAGTGAGCTTTGCGATATCTGCCAGCGTCACATCGGTATCCGCCGTGAGGCCGTAGCCGAGGCGTGCGCCATCCAGAAACAGCGGCATGGCAAACTCCTTGCAAACGGCAGAAATGCGCTCCAGCTCGTTTCTCGTGTAAAGCGTGCCGTATTCAGACGGATGGGAGATGTACACCATGCCGGGAAATACCATATGGTCATGGCTTGCGTCCGCGTAAAAGGTCTGAACATATTCGCGGAGATCGTCCGCATCCAGCTTGCCGTTCTTATGCGGAACGGTCAGCACCTTGTGTCCGGTGGACTCGATGGCGCCGGCTTCATGCGTGTTCACATGCCCGCAGGAGGACGCCACAACGCCCTCATACGGACGGAGCAGCGTATCAATGACGACCATGTTGGTCTGTGTGCCGCCGGTCAGAAAATACACCTGAGCGTCCGGGCAGTCCGCCGCTGCTTTAATCTTTTCTGCCGCCGAAGCGGTAAATTTATCGTTGCCGTAGCCGGAAACCGGCTCCATATTCGTCTGTGCCAGATACTCTAAAATCTTGGGGTGTGCGCCATAACCGTAATCATTTTCAAAAAACAGCATAGTTTTCTCCCTTATACGTCCAGATTCATTACATATTTTGCATTTCGCTCGATAAATTCGCGTCTGGGTTCTACCTTTTCGCCCATCAGGAGCGCAAAGGTCTCATCGGCAGCGGCCGCGTCCTCCATCGTAACCTGCAGCAGCGTGCGGTGCTCCGGGTCCATGGTGGTTTCCCACAGCTGCTGCGGGTCCATCTCGCCGAGGCCCTTGTAGCGCTGTACGCGCACATTGTCGCCCATTTCAGCGATGCAGTCGCGCTGCTGCTCCTCGGTATAGGTGTAGCGGACATCCTTGCCCTTTTCGTTCTTGAACAGCGGCGGCTGTGCGATGAACACATGGCCGTGCTCGATCAGCGGGCGCATGAAGCGGAAGAAGAATGTCAGCAGCAGGGTGCGGATATGGCTGCCGTCCACATCGGCATCGGCCATGAGGATGATCTTGCCGTAACGCAGCTTTGCGAGGTCAAAATCATCACCGAAGCCCGCGCCGAATGCGGTGATCATCGGGGTGAGCTTGTCGTTGCCGTAAACGCGGTCAAGACGTGCCTTTTCGACGTTCAGCATCTTGCCCCACAGCGGCAGGATCGCCTGATGACGGCGGTCGCGGCCTTCCTTAGCGGAGCCGCCTGCGGAATCACCCTCGACGATGTAGATTTCGGTGTAGGTCGGGTCCTTTTCGATGCAGTCCGCCAGCTTGCCCGGCAGGGAAGCGGAATCCAGTGCGGACTTGCGGCGGGTCATCTCACGCGCCTTTTTCGCGGCCTCACGGGCACGCGCGGCGGTCTGCGCCTTTTCGATGATGGTGCGCGCTACCTGCGGGTTCTCCTCGAAGAAGGTCATCAGCTTCTCGGAAACCATTGCGTCCACCAGCGCACGCATTTCGCTGTTGCCCAGCTTGGTCTTGGTTTGGCCCTCGAACTGCGCTTCCTGCAGCTTGACCGAGATAATCGCAGTCAGACCCTCGCGCGCGTCCTCGCCCTTGAAGGACTCATCGTCCTTGAGCAGCTTGTATTTCTTGCCGTAATCGTTGAGTACACGGGTGAGCGCAGCCTTAAAGCCGGTCTCGTGCGTACCGCCCTCGGTGGTGTTGATGTTGTTGGCAAAGGACAGCATCAGCTCGCTGTAGCTGTCGGTATACTGCATGGCAACCTCGGCCATCGAGGTATCGCGGCTGCCCTCCATGTAGATCACCTGATCGTGCAGCGGCGTCTTCGTGCGGTTGAGGTGCTCCACGAACTGACGGATACCGCCCTCGTAGTGCATGACCTCCTCGACCGGCTCATCATCGCGCTCGTCGCGCAGCGTGATCTTGAGTCCGGCGTTCAGGAACGCCTGCTCGCGCAGACGCTTTTCGAGTACATCGTATTCGTAGACCGTAGTCTCGAAGATCTCCGGGTCCGCATGGAAACGAATGGTCGTGCCGGTTTCGCTCTCGCACGGCGTATCGCGCATCTTGACGGTCGTTACACCGCGCTCAAAGCGCATGTAGTGCTTGGTATGGCCGTCGCGGACCTCGGCCTCCAGCCAGTCGGACAGCGCGTTTACGACCGATGAACCAACGCCGTGCAGACCGCCAGATACCTTGTAGCCGGAGCCGTCGAACTTGCCGCCTGCGTGCAGGACGGTGAGCACAACCTCGAGCGTCGGAATGCCCATCTGCGGGTGAATACCGCAGGGAATGCCGCGGCCGTTGTCGGCAACGCGGATGATATCGCCCTTTTCGATCGTAACTTCGATGTGCGTGCAGTAGCCTGCGAGCGCCTCGTCGATCGAGTTATCGACGATCTCATACACCAGATGGTGCAGACCGCGTGCCGAGGTAGAACCGATGTACATACCCGGGCGTTTGCGGACAGCCTCTAAGCCTTCGAGTACCTGAATCTGATTTTCATCATATTTGTCGGTAACCTTCAGGTCGAGCACTTCGTCCTTGATTTCGATTTCTTCACTCATATCGTTAAATTTCCTTTCCAGAAATTGCGGGAACAAAATAATTGAGAATTGAAAATGGAAAATGCCGCTATCCTTGCGCGGTTATGCTTTTATTAAATCACAGCGCACCGCGCCGAACCTTCATTCTCCATTACCCATTCTCAATTTTCAATTATCAAACGGCGTAGCCCTTTTCCGCACGTCTTTGAATAGCCTGCGGAGAAAGCTGCGTCAGGTACAGGGTCTCACCGAGGGCGTTTTCGCACAGCACAGCCGCGCGCGGCAGATCGTCGTACAGCTCGATGATCCGTCCCTCGTCCTGCAGGCGTTCAAGCAGCAGGCGCGTGCGCTTGGATGCGGTCGCCGTGTCCATATCGAACACCGCAACTACGCTCTGCAAGGGCACGATGTAGTCCTGACCTAAATGTAAATACATTCTATTCCTCCGGAATAATTAGAAATTAGTAATGTGTAATTAAGTCCTGCGGATTTTCTATCCGTTTCAACAATCGCGCCGTGCGCGACACCCTGATTTCTAATTACTAACTGGATTTAATTATACCACTTTTTTCACTAATTGTGTACCCTAAACCTAAGGAAAAACAAATATTTCTCTGTTTTTTTGAAAGAAAACAAGGGCACGGCAGGAAATTTCGAGGTGGTATCTGTTCCCGCCGTGCAATAGTTTGTAAAATTATGTGATTTTAGTGTGTTTCTTCGGATTTTTCGCCGTTTTGGATATGGAAAACCGCGCCTGCACGCAGCTTTTCCGAGATGCCGTCCTCGCAGCAGGTGATCATGACCTGACCCGCCGATATGCGGTTGAGCACAAAGTCCTGACGGCGGCGGTCAAGCTCGCTGAGCACGTCGTCGAGCAGCAGCACCGGATACTCGCCGTCCTCGTCGAAGAACAGCTCACGCTCGGCGAGTTTAAGCGACAGTGTGCAGGTCCGCACCTGTCCCTGCGAGCCGAAGGAAGCGGCACTGCGACCATCCAATAACAGCTCCAAGTCATCCTTATGCGGACCGGAAAGACAGCTTTTAGCCGCAATCTCGGCGGTTTTATGGCTGAACACATGGTCGATAAGTTGCTTTTCGATTGTCCGTGCGTCTGCAAACGGGTCAGTGACGCTCGACACGGTCTTGTACACACCGGAGAGCACCTCGTGCGGCGCGATATCTGCATAGACGGCAGCCGCAGCTTTCAGCAGCTTGCGGCAGTAGTACGCGCGGTAGCGGATAATCTGCGCGCCGATATGCGCCATGCGCAGCGAGAAATCCTCCCACATGGAGAGCAGGGAAGGCTTTTCTTCGCTGTCGCGCAGAATGCGCGTTTTATGCTCGTGCAGACGGTTGTATTCCTCGAGATAGCGTGCGTAGTTGGGCCGCATCTGGCACAGGGCGGTATCGAGGAACCGGCGGCGTGCCGCCGCGCCCGCGCGGACGAGCATCAGATCCTCCGGGCAAAACAGCACGGTTTTGAGCAGTCCCTGTGCGTCCGACTGGCGTTTCTGCCGCACACCGTTTTTGTAGATTTCCATCGCCTTGGTGCGCGACAGCCGCAGCTCGAGCGAAATATCGCGCTCCTGCGCGAGAAAATCCGCAAAGATGAAAGCATGATTCTCTCCGAACCGCAGCCCCTCTTTTTTCTGGGCCGTGCGGAACAGCCGCATGGTCGAGCAGGCCGCTGCCGCTTCGAGCAGGTTGGTTTTGCCCTGTCCGTTTTCGCCGCAGATCAGGTTGACCGCCGGATCGAACGCAAACGATTCGTCCGCGTAGTTGCGGAAATTCTGCAGTTTTAACGACTTGATGTACATGGGCTTCTCCATATCAGACGGTTTGTACGATAACGAACACGCAAAATCGCGTTCGTTATCGTACGCAGTGTTTATTTTATTTGATGCAGACCTTCGCGCCGTCCAGCTCTACCGTGTCACCGGAACGCAGTTTTTTGCCGCGCATGGTGCAGATTTCGCCGTTTACCAGCACTTCGCCCTCGGCAATGCGGATCTTCGCTTCGCCGCCGGAGCTTACCAGGTTTGCAAATTTGAGCAGTGCATCAAGTTTGATGAATTCGGTTTCAATTTTAATTTCAGTCATTGGCTTTCAGTCTCACAGGCAGTACAAGATAGGTGTATTTATCGCCTTCCATCGGCGAAATGATCATCGGGTTGAGTGCGCCCTTGAGCTGCAGCTTCACCTGCTCATCGCCGGCCGCGCGCAGCGCCTCCAGAATGTAGCGGTTGTTGAAGCCGATCTCAAGGTTCTCGATCGAGCCGTCAAACGGGCATTCGTCATAGCTCTTGCCGATCGCGGTCACACACGACATCTGCACATACGAGCCGTCAAAATGGAAGCGGATCGGGTTTTTCAGCTTTTCCGACACGATCAGGGAGACACGCTCGATGCACTGGATCAGCTCCTGGCGATCCGCCGAAACCTCGTGCTCAAACTCCTTCGGAATGGCCGCACGGTAGTTTAGAAACTCGCCGTCGATCAGACGGGTAATGAGAGTCGTGCCGCCGATGCGGAACAAAATGTTCTTGGAATCCGGGAAAATCTCAACAATATCGTCATCATCGCCCAGAATTCGTTCGATCTCGCGCAGGGACGCGCCCGGCACAACAAACTTCATATCACCGGGAACGCCCTCGACGGTCTCGCGGCGTACAGACAGGCGGTAGCCGTCAACGGCCACGACGTTCAGACGGCTGCCTTCGATTTCAAACAGGCAGCCGGTATGGATGGGCTTGGATTCGTTGTCCGAAACCGAGAAAATGGTCTGCGCGATCATGCTCTTGAGAATGGGCTGCGGCAGAGAAAGCCCCTTGTCGCTGGCCACATCAGCCAGAGCCGGATACTCGTCGGCCTCGCTGGCCATCAGGTTGAATACCGAACGGCCGCACTTGATGGTGGTCATCAGCTTGTCGTCGGTCTCAAGGTAGACTACGTCCTGCGGCAGCTTGCGCACGATTTCACAGAACAGACGGGAATTCAGTACGATTCTGCCGGGTTCTACCACATCGACCTGAGCGGTCGTGCGAATGCCCATGGACAGGTCGTAGCCGGTGATGGTCAGGGTATCTGCATCGGCTGCCAGCAGCAGACCTTCGAGCAGTGGCATCGAGCTTTTGCCGGTTACTGCGCGTGAGGCGATGTTGAGCAGATTCAGCAGGGTTTCTTTTTCACAGGAAAACTTCATAGTTGCTCCTCTCAAAACTGGAAATAAAACAAAGAGTCGATTTATGCAGTATCTGCATATTTATAAATATACGCCAGCGAATACTGTGCGATTGCACATACCATCTAATGACCATGTCCGCAGTGGGCGAACAGCTTCTGGCCTGCGTCGCCAGAGACTCGAAAGATCACACATAACAGAAGGATAGGATATAGTATTCGTAGTAGTACCTGGGGAAATTGGGGAAAACCCGAAAATCCTCAGGTATGGCGCGGGAAATGTCGTACACAGGAGGTTGTGGATGAAAAATAAACGATACACAGCGAAAATAACCCTGTTATTTATCCACAGAGTTATCCATGTGGAATCCACAGGCTGGTTGGGGATAACTGAACTGTGCATTTTCAGACTGTGGAAAAGCCGTTTTGCACGAATGCACGGCAAAGATCAGCCGTCGCCGCGGATATTATTATGCAGCTTTTTGATGACGTCCTCGGTCTCGCGGGAGTTCTTGCGCTCCTCCTCGATCTTGTTGCAGGCGTGCATGACGGTGGTATGGTCGCGTTTGAATATCTTTGCAATATCGGGGAAGGAGTATTCAAGCTCCTGCCGGATCATGTACATTGCCATCTGCCGCGGGTAGGCCACATCCTTGGAGCGATTCTGCGAGATCATCTGCTCGACCGGGATATAGAAGTAGTTCGCTACCGCTTCCATAATGCGCTCCGGTGTTGGATTGAGACCCGGATTCTCGGTGCGCAGCGCGTCGATCGCGTTTTCTGCAAGCGAAACCGTGATGCGTTCGCCCATCAGCTCGTGCATGGCCTTGATCTTTTTGACCGCGCCTTCGAGCTGGCGGATATTTGCCTGGATATTCTCTGCAATATAGTTGGATACGTCATCGGGCAGTTCAACGCCCATTTTGACCGCTTTATCGCGGATAATGGCGATTCTGGTCTCAAAATCAGGCGGCTGAATATCAGCCAGCAGACCCCATTCAAAACGGGTCTTCATGCGGTCCTCGAGCGTGTTGATTTCCTTCGGCGGACGGTCAGAAGTGAGCACGATTTGCTTTTTTGCCTCATAAAGCGCGTTAAAGGTATGGAAAAATTCCTCCTGCGTGCGCTCCTTGCCGGCGATGAACTGCACGTCGTCCAGCAGCAGCAGGTCAACCATGCGGTACTTGTTGCGGAACGCCTGTACGTTGCCTTCCTGGATGGCGGTGATCAGCTCGTTGGTGAAATCCTCACCCTTTACATATATAATGCGGTATTCCGGATGGGTGCGGCGCAGCACGTTTGCGATCGCGTACATCAGATGCGTTTTACCCAGACCCGAGTTGCCGTAGATAAAGAGCGGGTTGTTCTCTGCCGCCGGGCGCTGCGAAACCGCAAGTGCAGCCGCATGCGCGAATTTGTTGCTCGAACCAACGATAAAACGCTCAAACGTGTAGTCGTCATACGGAGAAGTGCTCGTGCTCGGCGCGGTGTATTCGCCGGTCACCACAACGACCGTGATCGGGTCGCCGGTCAGGTTGTGCAGCACATCCTGCAGAGGAGCGATAAATTTGGACTCGATAAATTCTTTCTTAAAGGGCACCGGAGAGTGCAGCACCAGCCGATTATCCCCAAAGGAAACGACCGTTACGTCGTCAAACCAAGCGGAAATGGTGGAAGGAGGGAAGTCCAGCTGCTCGAGCGCCATCTCCAATATATTGTTTGCCATAGGGCGCCTCCTGTCGATAATGATTCTATTTTATAATAGCATATTTTATCCACAAGTTCAATGCGTCGATGTGGATAACTGTTCGGCGGCGTGCCGCGTGGCAGCATGATTTTGAACAGCCGAACCGGTTTATTTACTTCGCGAAATTTAAAAAAATCGGCGTTTTTTACGTCAAAATAATCGAAAATTAAAGCTGGTTGGGAAAAATGCACGGCGTTTTTTATGAAAACTGCGGAATTTCTGCAAAAATTCATCGAGAATAGACGGATTTTCCGCGAAAATCCGAAAATCTGCAGATTGCCGAAAACCGTGATTACGCAAGACATTGAGCAGATGCTTCTACTTATCCACAACATGTTGACAACCTGTGCAAACTGCTGAAATTCGTTCCGAGGGTCGGAAAAAATGCTTGACAAAATCGAACCTATATAGGATAATAAATATCGTATCCTATTATGCAGACAGGCAGCGGCATATGCCCGCGTCTTGCGCCGGACCTATGCCGGTGCCCATCTGTAAATTTTAGAACAGGGAGGTGCACAAAGTTATGAAGAGAACGTTCCAGCCGAAGAAGCGTCAGCGCTCCAAGGAGCACGGCTTCCGTAAGCGTATGTCCACGTCCAACGGCCGCAAGGTACTTGCACGCCGTCGCGCTAAGGGTCGCGCTAAGCTGTCTGCTTAATGACAGCCTATAAAGGAAGTATTCAGACTTCCTGAAAATTCGCGCCAGCGGCGCAAAAGAGTTCGTAACGAGCCGCATTCGTGCGGCTCGTTTTTTCGTTTACGGGCAACACCACTCAAGCAATCGCTGTCTGGAGCGGTGTCATTCTGTTTTGGGTGCAGTCCATGCAGCGAAAATACGGTATTCAGGTTCGGATTTTACTGACCGTGACGAACGAAATAGTAAAATCAGCTTTGCAAACCATCAGATGCAAAGAAAAAATACGTTTTTTTCGAGGGCATCAGGAAAAAACGGGAGCATCAGAAGATGAAAAAAACAGTATCCTTAAAGGAAAACCACGAATTCCGCCGATTGTATCATCGTGGTGTGTCCACGGCAGGAAAACACGTTGTGATCTACTGCCGCAGGAACAAGCTCGGCTACAACCGGCTGGGACTCACCGTCAGTGCCAAGCTGGCGTGTGCGGTGAAAAGAAACCGCATAAAGCGTTTGTTTCGTGAGGCGTATCGTCTCAACGAGGACAAATTTGCCGACGGCATCGACCTTGTGCTGGTCGCACGGGTACGGGCCGTAGGTGCAAGCTATCAGGAAATCGAAAAATCGCTGCTGCGCGCCTTGAAGGACAACAAGGTTGCGGCAGCTCGGACATGAAGCGGCTGCTGCTGGCGATGATCCGGTTTTATCGCCGGTATATTTCTCCAAACAAACCGCCCTGCTGCCGGTATATCCCGACCTGCTCGCAGTACGCGATCGAGGCCATCGAGAAATACGGCGCGATTAAGGGCGGCTGGCTGGCGTTTAAGCGCATCTGCCGCTGCAATCCTTTCTCTAAGAGAGGACCCTATGATCCGGTTCCATAATAGGAACGGGATCATGTTTTATACTGCCTTACGGCGGTAAAGTGAGGATTTTGCTTTGCAAAATCCTTTTCACTGTGTCGTTTTACAATTTAACATGGAGGTTTTTATGACCCTGGATCAACTTTCTAACCTGGTCAAAGATCCGAAACTGTTCGGTATTTTGATCGTTCGACCGTTCGGCCTGCTGCTGCAGTGGCTGTACAGCATCGTGCAGAACTACGGTATCGCCGTTATCCTGTTCGCGCTGCTGGTAAAGCTGGTCTGCATCCCGCTGACCATCAAGAGCAAGAAGAGTATGCTCGCCATGAGCGCGATGAACGCCGAGCTCCAGCAGCTGCAGAAGAAGTACGCGAACAACCGCGTCAAGCTGAACGAGGAGATGCAGAAGCTGTATGAGAAGCACGGCGTCAGTCCGATGAGCGGCTGTCTGCCCAACCTTATCCCGCTGCCGATCATGATGGGCCTGTACTACGCGGTTCAGCAGCCGCTGCAGTACATCGTCGGCCTGAGCCGCGAGACAGTTATCGCATTGGCGCAGATGATCGGTCTGGATCAGTTTGCGGGCGCAAACTACACCGTTCAGATCAAGATCGCCGAGAAGCTGAACGCTTTCGTGGACGGAAGCGGCCATTTCTCGGATGCTGTTACCAACTGCCTGCAGAGCGGCGAGACCATTTTCCCGCTGGATTTCCACTTCTTCGGTCTGAATCTGGCTGATACGCCGTCTATCTCTCATCCGAGCATTATCTGGATCATCCCGATCCTGTCCGGTTTGACCGCATTCCTGTCCTCTTACATCATGCAGAAGATGCAGGGCACGCAGAACTCTGCGGCAGCAGGTCAGATGAAGATGCTCAACTTTATGATGCCGCTGATGTCGCTGTACTTTGCGTTCATTCTTCCGGGTGCGATCGGCATCTACTGGATCTTCAACAACGTATTTACCTGCGTACAGGAGATCATCCTCACCAAGACGCTCCGCGGCAAGCAGGAGGCCAAGCAGGCTGCTGAGGCTGCCCGCATCGAGGCAGAGAAGCAGGCCAAGCGTGAAGCACACAAGGCTGCACAGAAGCAGCAGTCCCAGAACGCAAAGAACAAAAAGGGGGACAAGTAAATCATGCAGAAGTTTTTAGAGGCTACCGGTGAAAACCGTGACGCAGCAGTCGAGAATGCCCTCAAGCAGCTCGGTCTGGAGCGCGACGATGTATCGGTAGAGGTACTCGAGATCGGCAAAAAGGGCTTTCTGGGTATCGGCGCAACGCCGGCACGTGTGCGCGTGACCTATGAAGCACCGGATATTCCGGCGGCAAAGCCGGAGGTAAAGCGTGAGGAGCGCAAGCCCGCTCCCAAGGCTGAGCCGAAGCAGGAGAAGCCTGCTGTCAAGGCGGAAAAGCCGGCTCCGAAGCAGGAGAAACCCGCAGAGAAGCCGCAGAAGCTGTCCATCACCACGGATGATAACACGCCTCGTCTGGTAAAGGCTGCTCCGGCAGACTTTGTACCGGAAAAGCTGGAGTTTGAGCGTCCGCCGCGCCGTGAGCGCAGCGACCGTCCGCGCCGTGACCGCGGCGACCGCAATGGCCGTGACCGCCGTCCGCGCCGCCCGCGTGAGGACCGTCCGATCACGCCGTCCGTTCCCAAGGAGCGTGAGCTGATCCCGGTTTCCGAAGCAGGCATGCAGCAGGCGGAAAAGCTGGCTACCGATTTTGTAACCGGTCTGCTGGCAAAGATGGGCGTTGAGGGTCAGGTTAAGACCCTGCCTCAGGTAGAGTGCGACCAGCTCCGTCTGGAGATTTCCGGTCCGGATATGGGCCCGATCATCGGCCGCCGCGGCGACACGCTGGATGCCATCCAGTACCTCGGCTCTCTGGTGCTGAATAATGCACTGGATGAGCACGTTCGCCTGTCTGTCGATACCGAAAACTACCGCGAGAAGCGCGCGGAAAGCCTGGAGCGTCTGGCCCGCAAGATGGCGATGAAGGTCGTTAAGGCGCATCGCTCCATGACGCTTGAGCCGATGAACCCGTATGAGCGCCGCATCATCCATGCCGCGCTGCAGGACTTCAACGGTGTGACCACCTATTCGACCGGCACCGAGCCGGGTCGCCGCGTTGTTATTGCGCCGGATAACAGCTATCGCAACCGCGACCGCGGTTAAATCGGGGTATTCGTTATGAACGATACGATTGCCGCAATTTCCTCCTCCGGCGGACCGATCGGTTTGATCCGCGTGTCGGGTGAACGCGCAATCGAAGCGATAAATGCCGTTTTTCAGGCGAAGAACGGCAAGCCGCTTACGGAAGCACCCTCGCAGAAGCTGGTTTACGGCACACTGACGGACAAGTCCGGCAATGTGATCGACTGTTGCTACGCTGTCGCGCTGCACGCACCGCACACCTATACGGGTGAAACGATGGCGGAGCTGCAGTGCCACGGCTCGACAGCCGTGCTGTGTGCCGGCCTGGACGCTCTGTTCGCGCAGGGCGTGCGGCAGGCAGAGGCAGGTGAGTTTACCCGCCGCGCCTTCTTAAACGGCAAAATGGGCCTTTCTGAGGCTGAAGCCGTGCATGATCTGATCACCGCGCGCACCGCAGAGGCGGCGCAGAATGCGGCGGCACAGGTCATGGGCGCGGTCGGCTCTCCCGTGCAGCAGATGCGCGATGAGCTGCTCGGCATGGTGGCGCATTTCCACGCGGTCGTGGATTTCCCGGACGAGGACATTGATCCGGTGCTGTTCGAGGATGCCGCGGCGCTGCTGCACCGCACGACAAGCCGTCTGTACAGCATGGCAGAAAGCTATGAGCGCGGCCGTATTCTTAGAGAAGGCGTACCGTGCGTTATCCTCGGAAGGCCGAACGCCGGCAAGTCCACGCTGCTGAACACGCTGCTCGGCCGCGAGCGGGCGATCGTGACCGATATTCCGGGCACGACCCGCGATCTCATCGAGGAGAATGTCAAGGTCGGACAGATTCTGCTTCGCGTGACCGACACCGCCGGTCTGCGCAACACGGACGATCCGGTGGAGCAGGCGGGCATTGACCGGGCGATGGCGGAGGCTTCGGCTTCCTCACTCATCCTAGCTGTGTTCGACGGCTCCAAGCCCATCAGTGACGAGGATATGCTCGTGCTGGCACGCTCGGCAGGCCACCGCGCGATCGCGGTTGTGAACAAGGTCGATCTGCCGCAGCAGCTGGATGAAAAGCTGCTGAAAAAGCACTTCCTGCATATTGTGCCGCTTTCTGCGAAAACCGGTGACGGACTGGATAAGCTGCTCAATCTTATCCCGCGAACCGTGGGTCTGGGCGACGGTGCGTTTGACGGTGCGCTCATCACTAACGCAAGACAGGCGGCGGCGCTGGCGCGTGCTGCCGAACGCTGTGAAGCAGCGCTGTATGCGGCGCAGTCCGGTATGACGCCGGATGCGGTCGTGATGGATGCCGAAGGCGCGATTACCGCACTGGGCGAGATCACCGGCGAAACCGTGACCGATGCTGTTGTCACCCGCATTTTCAGCGACTTCTGCGTCGGAAAGTGATGCTGCTGCAGCTGTTATTAAGAGAAATTGCACTTAAAATTCAGAGAGGACGTTTGCAATCTGTGCAAACGTCCTCTTTTATTTTACGCTGAAATCGTGTATGATATATACTGTATGTCCGCAGGTAAAAATGAGGTAAAAACCACTTGTGCACAACTTCTATCCGGCGGTATACGAGATATAGTGGATAACCCGGAAAATTGCCCTATATTCAACTACTTATTGTAATAACAAAACGCAAATAAAACTATGCGTATAAAAATGTGGTCAAAAACTCACAAGTTATCAACAGTATCCACAGAGTTATCAACAGTTACGCACAGGTTTCACACAACCGAGATCACAGGAATTTTTTGAAAGGGGAGAGAGCGCTAATGACGGTTTTTTCGGCAGAGAGCTTTGATGTAGCGGTGATCGGCGCCGGTCATGCCGGTATTGAGGCGGCGCTGGCTGCAGCACGTTTGGGTGCAAAAACAGCGTGTTTTTCGATCAATTTGGACGCCGTAGGCAATATGCCGTGCAATCCGGCGATCGGCGGCACAGCTAAGGGACACCTTGTACGCGAGATAGATGCGCTCGGCGGTGAGATGGCGCGTGCGGCTGACGCGGCCTGCATCCAGTACCGCATGCTCAACCGCGGCAAGGGTCCGGCAGTGCACTCGCTGCGTGCACAGGCCGACCGCATTAAATACAGAGAGTATATGAAGCACACGCTTGAGCGGCAGGAAAACCTGTTTCTCATGCAGGACGAGATCGTGTCCGTTGAGGTGGAGAACGGTGCCGTTTCCGCGGTTGTTACCGCCATCGGCGCACGACATCCGGTCAAGGCGGCTGTCATTGCGTCCGGCACATTCCTCGGCGGACGTGTGATCATCGGCGAGTACACCCGTGAATCCGGTCCGGACGGCATGGCGGCAGCCAAGCCGCTTACCGAGTCGCTGCGCGGTCTGGGACTGCGGCTGCAGCGGTTTAAGACAGGTACGCCGCCGCGCATCAATCGCCGTTCAATCAATTATACCGATCTGGCGGAGCAGGCCGGTGAGGATGAGATCATCCCGTTTTCGTTCGAGACCGACCACCCGCCGGACAACCGCGCGGTGTGTTATCTGACCTACACGACCGCGAAAACACATGAAATCATCCGCGCAAATCTGAGCCGTTCGCCGCTGTACGGCGGCCAGATTGAGGGCGTGGGACCACGCTATTGTCCGTCTATCGAGGACAAAGTGGTGCGCTTTGCGGATAAGCCGCGTCATCAGCTGTTCCTCGAGCCGATGGGTCTGGACACCGAGGAGGTCTATGTGCAGGGTTTCTCGTCGTCCATGCCGTTCGACGTGCAGCGCGAGATGCTGCGCTCGGTCAAGGGATTGGAGAACGCGGAGATTATGCGGCCGGCGTACGCCATCGAGTATGACTGCATCGACCCGCTGGAGCTGCGGCCGACGCTCGAGACGAAAAAGGTGCCCGGACTGTACGGCGCAGGCCAGTTCTGCGGCTCGTCCGGCTATGAGGAGGCGGCGGCGCAGGGATTGGTTGCGGGCATCAACGCCGCGCTCAAAATCAAGGGGGAGGAGCCGCTTGTACTCGACCGTGCGGACGGCTACATCGGTACGCTGATCGACGATCTGGTGACGCGCGGCACGAGCGAACCCTACCGCATGATGACCTCACGCTCGGAGTATCGCCTGCTTTTGCGGCAGGATAACGCAGATGAGCGTCTGGTGCCGATTGGTGTTCGAGTTGGCTTAAATCCGCCGGAACGCGGAGAGAAAGTACGTAAAAAGTACGAAGCCGTGCAGGCAGAGATCGACCGCACAGCCTCGGTCGGCGTTGCGCCGAGCGATAAATTGAACGGCTTTCTTGCGGGCAAAAACTCCACACCGCTCAAGGCGGGCTGCAAGCTGATCGACCTGCTGCGCCGCCCGGAACTCAGCTATGCGGACCTTGCAATGTTCGATCCTGAGCGTCCGGAGCTGCCCGCTGTTATCCGTGAGCAGGTGGAAATCCGCGTCAAATACGCGGGCTATATCGAGCGCCAGATGCGCGATGTGGAGCAGTACCGCAAGCTGCAGAGCCGCCCGCTGCCGCTCGATCTGGACTACAACGAGGTGGACTCGCTGCGACTGGAGGCACGTCAGAAACTGAACGCCGTCAAGCCGCTGAATTTCGGTCAGGCGGCCCGTATTTCGGGCGTTTCACCGGCGGATATCACGGCACTGATGATCTACATCGAGACCCATAAAAAGGAGGAAAAGGCATGACCGAACACGAGCTTTTGGCCGCCGGTCTGCGCGAGCTGGGCGTCGCAGAGTGTCCGTCTGCAGCGGACAACTTACTGCGTTATTCCGAGATTCTGCGCGAGAAAAACAAGGTTATGAATCTGACTGCCATTACCGATCCGACCGAAATCGTGACCCGGCATTTCCTCGATTGCGCGGCACTTGCACCGTATATGCCGCAGAATGGACGCGTGCTCGATGTGGGAACGGGAGCCGGTTTTCCGGGCATGCCGCTGGCGATTCTGTGCCCGCAGACCGAGTTTGTGCTGCTCGACGCACTGCGCAAGCGCATTGATTTTCTAAATGAGGTCATCACCGATCTGGGTCTGACCAACGTCACGGCGGTGCATGCCCGTGCGGAGGATTACGCCAGGGACAACCGCGGCACGTTTGATCTTGCGGTGTCGCGTGCGGTAGCCGATCTGCGCGTGTTGAGTGAACTGGCGCTGCCGATGGTCAAGGTCGGGGGTGCGTTCCTCGCCATGAAGGCCGAGGACTGCACAGAGGAAGTTGAAACAGCGGCAAACGCCCGCACGGTTCTCGGTGCGCCGGACGCTGAAGTGCTGCACTATACTGTGCCGTTCGATGCGGTTTCCCGCGCCATCGTGCGCCTGCAGAAAACGCAGGAAACACCGGAAAAGTATCCGCGCCGCTTCAAGAAAATACAGACTTCGCCGCTGTAAATCAGGCGAGAAATATACGGAAAGTACCCCTCTGTACGGAAAATTACAGAGGGTATTTTTGCCCGAAAATAGGGAAAAATTATAGATATCAGATATAATTTGTCATATTTTCGTTGAATTTTGCAGATCACGCGGTCGATTTCACTTGTCAATATGTAATTATATGGTAATCTATTACCGAGGGCGACATTCTGCTGGTGGTGCGGCAGAGATAAGCGCGAATAAAATAAACGAATAAGACGAATTGGAGAGTGGTTAACCATGATGTCTGTATTAACGCTGGTTTCCGGCAAAGAGGATCGCACGCTGCGGCGTATTCGTGTAAGTGAGATTGCGCGTAATCCCAATCAGCCGAGAAAATATTTTGATCCGGAGGCAATTGCGCAGCTGGCAGAGAGCATTCGGCAGTACGGCGTACTCAATCCGCTGACCGTACGGCGTGCGCCCGGAGGCGGTTACGAGCTGGTGGCAGGGGAGAGGAGACTGCGCGCTGCGCGTGTGGCAGGGCTCAACGACGTACCGTGTCTGCTGATTGCGGCAGATAACGAGGATTCCTCGGCGATTGCGCTCGTGGAGAACCTGCAAAGGCGTGATCTGGATTTTTTCGAGGAAGCCTATGGATTCAAGCGTCTGATCGATCAGTACGGACTGACGCAGGAGGAAGCCGCGCGTAAAGTAGGGAAAACACAGTCTGCGGTGGCGAATAAGCTGCGTCTGCTGCGGCTTTCTCCGCAAAATATGGAATTGATTCGCAGTGCGAACCTTACAGAGCGGCACGCGCGCTGTCTGCTGCGTCTGCATGATGATGAGGAACGGATGAACGCAACGCACTATATTATCGAGAACGAATTAAACGTCAGCCGATCGGAGGAGTATATCGAGAACCTGCTGGAGCAGAAAAAGCATCCGGAGTTAGCGGAGCCGCCGCATAAGGATAATGTTGTGCGGCTTATTAAGGATGTGCGGTTTTTCCTGAATACGCTCAATCGGGCGGTCGGCGTAATGGTGGACGCCGGAATCGGTGCAACCGTAGACCGGCAGGAAAACGAGGATGGAATTACGCTGACAATCAATATTCCGCACGCAAAAAGCTGATGTTTCACGTGAAACACTTTTGTTCCACAGGAGGGCGGATTTTGTTTCACGTGAAACATGGGATAGTTGCTTGCGAAGCAAACGGAATCTACGCTGACGCCGCGCGGGCGCACAAGAGGGTAGACACCAAGGTTTGCCCGTAGGCCACTAAACCTTTTTTTCGCGCGGTGCGCGGATTAAATGAGTACCACCCTCTGATTTTCTCTCCTTTCCCCTTAGATAGCACGGCGAAAATCGGAGAGCGGCGATTGCTGGGAAAAGGGGAACGGCAGTCGGGTTACTCTTGCGTGGCTTTTGAAAACGATTCGCAGTTCACAGATGACGTACTGCTACACATGTCGGCTACTCTACGCAGGGTCGGCATAACAGTGCCGACCAACGGTTTTACTGTGTGTATGATGCACGGCAATTCTGGGTAGGGCGGGAGCAGATTGGAGAGCGTGTAAAGGTATATATATAATAAGGTAAGAGAGCCGAACGGCTCTCTTTTGTTTCACGTGAAACAAAAGTCGATGAATTTACCAGTTGTATCCTGTAAAACGGCAAAATACTTGATGTTTCACGTGAAACAGCTGTAAAAATACTGCGATTGCTTTGCAATTAAAAGTGCAATGTGATATAATGAAATCCGTAGAAAAAACCATGGACGAGAGGAAATGACTATGGGGAAGATTATCGCGTTTGCCAATCAAAAGGGCGGCGTGGGAAAAACTACAACCGCCATCAACCTCGCGGCAGCGTTGTCAGAGCGCGAAAAGCGCGTTTTGCTGTGTGATTTCGATCCGCAGGGCAATGCAACCTCCGGTTTTGGCGTGGATCCGCGCTCACTGGAAACCTCGATTTACGACCTGATTGTAGCCGATCAGCCGGATGTCAAGAGCGCAATCGTATCGACCAAGTGGGTTGATCTGCTGGGCGCGAACGTCAATCTGGCGGGTGCTGAGTTGGATTTGATTGGAATGTCCGACCGTGAGTACCGTCTGAAAAACGTACTTGATCAGGTGAAGGACGATTACGACTATGTATTTATCGACTGTCCGCCGTCACTCGGTCTGCTGACGCTCAACTGCCTGTGTGCAGCCGACAGCTTTCTGGTGCCGCTGCAATGCGAGTATTACGCGCTTGAAGGTCTGAGTCAGTTGATGACGACCGTGCGCATGGTAAAGAAGGCGCTCAACCGCAAGCTGGTGATGGAAGGCGTGCTGCTGACCATGTTTGACGGACGCACCAATCTGTCGATTCAGGTTGTTGAGGAAGTGAAAAAGCACTTCCCGGGCGAGGTGTTTTCGGCTGTTGTGCCGCGCAACGTGCGTCTGAGTGAAGCGCCGAGCCACGGCAAGCCCATAACGGCATACGACAGAATGTGCCGCGGCGCAGAGGCTTATCTGGCTCTCGCGGACGAGATTCTGAAGAAAAATGACCGAAAGGGGAGAAGCTGATGGCAGGCGCAAAAATGGGTCTGGGCGGCGGCTTGTCCAACCTTTTCGGCAGTGATACCAGCGATTTAATGGAAGAAAGTCTGGATAACGGCACAAAAAACCTGCCTTTGGCAAAAATTGAGCCGAATCCCGATCAGCCGAGGAAGGTCTTTGATCAGGTATCTCTGGACGAGCTGGCAGAGAGCATTCGCCTGCACGGCGTCATCACACCAATCACGGTGCGCAAGGGCGAGAAGGACGGCTACTACCAGATCATTGCAGGTGAGCGTCGCTGGCGTGCAGCACGTCAGGCAGGTTTGGAAGACATTCCTGCGATGGTGCTTGAGGCTGAAGAAGACGAGGTCATGGAGCTGGCACTGATCGAAAATCTGCAGCGGCAGGACCTGAACCCGATCGAAGAAGCCGAAGGCTATGAGCGTCTGATGAAGCAGTTCGGACTGACGCAGGAGCAGGTGGCCAAGCGCGTGGTCAAGTCCCGTTCGGCGGTGGCGAACGCACTGCGTCTGCTGGCTTTGCCGACCGAGGTGCGGACGATGGTCAGCGAAGGCGAAATCTCCGGCGGTCACGCGCGGGCAGTCCTTGCAGTAAACGAAGCGGATAAGCGCGTAGAGGCAGCCAGACAGATGGTCGGCCTGTCGGTCCGTCAGTCGGAGGCGCTGGCCAAGCGCATGAACAAAAAGCCGGCCGAGAAGCCTGAGCAGTCGCCCGAGGTTTCCGTGGACTACATTGCCGAGCTGGAGAAGGAGCTGGAGGGTGCCCTCGGACGCAAGATCAGCATCCAGCAGGGCAAGCACAGCGGCCAGCTGACGCTGGAATATTACGGCGCAGAAGATTTGGAGCGGCTCAGTGAAGCACTCCGAAACCTGCGTGTATAAAGGAGGCAAGCAATGGACGAGCAGAATAAGCAGCCGGAACAGAACAAGCCGGAGAAAAAGCTCAGCCGCACCACGCTGACCTTTTATATCGTCGGACTGTTTTCTGTAGCGATTGCGCTGATCCTGATCAGCTATGTGGCGCAGTCGCGTGCGGACAAGCAGGTCGAAAACCTGAGCTCACAGCTGACACAGCAGCAGACCGTGGCACAGGGCGCAACCCAGAAAGTGGAAGATTTGCAGAAGCAGTATGACATACAGAACACTGCACTGGATAAGGTCCGCAAGACGCTGGACAACGAGCAGGCGGCAACCGATGTAGTCGGTGCGACCGAGCAGCGTATGGAGGAGCGTGAGGTGTATCAGTACCTTGCGCAGATCGGCGTTTCCCTGGCGGCGGCAAAGCAGACCGCGGATGCCCGCAAGACCTACGACGAAATGCTGACGAAATACAGCGAGGAGCGTTTGATGGGCAGCAGCGAGGATGGCTTTGATGAGAACATCAGCAAACTGTTCCAGTCGGTCAAAGCTGCACTGGAGCAGGCTGAGAAAGCGCAGGATGCAGAGCCGAACGACACGGAAGAATAACACGTATATAATGTAAAAGGAGATATAGACACAATGCTGGATATCAAATTTGTCCGCACCAATCCGGATGCGGTAAAGGAAAACATCAAGAAGAAGTTCCAGGACGAGAAGATCCCGATGGTTGACGAGGTCATCGAGTTTGACGCGAAGTACCGTGCAGCCAAGACCCGCTGTGACGAGCTGCGTGCACAGCGCAACAAGAAGTCCAAGGAGATTGGCGGTCTGATGGCAAAGGGCCAGAAGGAAGAGGCCGAGAAGATCAAGGCCGAGGTTAAGGCAATGGCCGATGAGATGACCAAGCTCGAGGAGGATGAAAAGACCTTCGCTGAGGAAGTCAAGAACCGTATGATGGTCATCCCGAACATCATTGACCCGTCCGTTCCGATCGGCAAGGACGACTCCGAGAACGTTGAGATTGAGAAGTTTGGCGATCCGGTCGTTCCGGATTTCGAGGTTCCGTATCACGTTGATATTATGGAGTCTTTCGACGGCATCGACCTCGATGCTGCACGCCGCACCTCCGGCAACGGCTTCTACTACCTGAAGGGTGATATTGCCCGTCTGCATTCCTCCATCCTGTCCTACGCACGCGACTTCATGATCGACCGCGGCTTCACCTACTACATTCCGCCGTTCATGATCCACGGTGATGTCGTTAAGGGCGTTATGTCCTTTAAGGAAATGGAGAACATGATGTACAAGATCGAGGGCGAGGACCTGTACCTGATCGGTACCTCCGAGCACTCCATGATCGGCAAGTTCATCGACACCATCAACGATGAGGAAACCCTTCCGCAGACCCTGACCAGCTACTCTCCGTGCTTCCGTAAGGAAGTCGGCGCACACGGCATCGAGGAGCGCGGCGTATACCGTATTCACCAGTTTGAGAAGCAGGAAATGGTTGTTGTCTGCAAGCCGGAAGAGAGCAAGATGTGGTATGACAAACTGTGGCAGAACACGGTTGACTTCTTCCGCACGATGGATATTCCGGTACGCACCCTCGAGTGCTGCTCCGGCGACCTGGCTGACCTGAAGGTTAAGTCCTGCGACGTAGAGGCATGGTCGCCGCGCCAGAAGAAGTACTTCGAGGTAGGCTCCTGCTCCAACCTTGGCGACGCACAGGCTCGCCGTCTGGGCATCCGTGTCCGCAGCAAGGAGAATCCGAAGGAGCTGTACTTCGCACACACGCTGAACAACACCGTTGTTGCACCTCCGCGTATGCTGATCGCATTCCTCGAGAACAACCTGCGTGAAGACGGCTCGGTTGCAATCCCGAAGCCGCTGCAGCCGTATATGGGCGGCATGACTGAGATCCGCAGAAAGTAATTTACCTTACTATAGAAAAAGGAGAGATTCCAATGCAGGTTGGTATTAAGGGCGAGAAGAAGTTTACCGTAACCAAAGATCAGCTGGCATGCAATGTCGGCAGCGGTCTGGTATCTGTGTTTGCAACCCCGATGATGATCGCAGCCATCGAGAACACTGCTGCAGGCAGTGTAGCCGGTGAGCTGGAAGAGGGCAAGACCACGGTCGGCACGTTGGTAAACGTAAGCCACGTTGCCGCTACGCCGGAGGGCATGGAAGTCCGCATCGAGACCGAGCTGACCGAGATCGCGCCGAACGGCAAGATGCTTACCTTCAAGGTTGCCGCGTATGATGAGGCAGGTCTGATCGGTGAGGGCACGCACCAGCGCGCCATCGTAGCCAAGGAGCGCTTCGAGCAGAAGGCACAGAGCAAGCTGTCCAAGTAAAAATCGGCAAAAGAAAAACGCTGTGGAGAGATTCCACAGCGTTTTTTTGCTGGTGCGGGTAACAGGACTTGAACCTGCACGTCGAGGACACCAGAACCTAAATCTGGCGCGTCTGCCAATTCCGCCATACCCGCGGGTGAGATTAGTATACCCTTTTTGCGGGTATTTGTCAATCTTGATGATGGTGCTCATCGGGAGTGGGGCGCTTGCGAAGCGAGCGGAATCTGCGCTGACGCCGCGCGGGCGCACAAGAGGGTAGACACCTGCGGTTTCCACCCTCTTGTGAATCACCCCTTTCCCTTGGAGAGTCTGGCGCAGATTGCCGACATGTGACCGCTTCGAAAATAGGGGAACGGCAGAGGATTTTTTCTACCGTAGGGGAGCACAGTGTGCTCCCATGTCGAAACCTATACGCAGTGCCGGATACCGTTCTGCTACACAGACGGGCTACTCTACGCAGGCGCGGCATAACCGTGCCGCGCAACTCGTTAGCGCGTTATGATAGACAGCACCTACGAGGATAAATTGTACCAAATGCCTAATTCGCAGGTGCCGTGCGGTACAACGCGCCAAAGAGTTGCGCGACACTGTTATGTCGCGCCTGCGCAGACTTTCCGGTCTGTGTAGCAGAATACTATCTGACCCTGCGAACAGGTTGAGAAAGATACGGAAGAAAAAATCCTCTGCCGTTCCCCATATTTCGGAGCGGTCACATGTCGGCAATCTGCGCCAGACTAAGAAATAAAGGGAAACGGGAGTTAAGGCAATACCGCATAATTGAACAAGAGTGATTTGCGAGTAAATTTTGCGTACTGACGAGGCCCAGTTTTGCGGTAATACTTGATGTATTACCGTGAAACTGCAACAAAGTCAGAACACAAAATTTCCGCAAAGCACCGCCGCTTTAATTGTGCGGTGTTGCCTTAAGAGGGTAGAAACCGTAGGTGTCTACCCTCTTGCCCCTGCCGCGGGTGCGGCGAATCCGGCATGAGCAAACTCCTACGCAAAAACTAAGGATTCCCCCTTGCAATCTGCGTTATTTCGTGATATATTGTTAGTTAGTAGAAGCTAACCAGCTCGGGTACAAAAGGAGCATTACACCCATGTTGAAAATTACTCTCGGCGTTGACGGCATGATGTGCGGCATGTGCGAAAGCCATGTCAACGACGCAGTTCGCAAGGCCTTTCCCGTGAAGAAGGTCACTTCCTCTCACGGCAAGGGGCAGACGGTTATCCTCACCGAGCAGGACCTCGATGAGCAGGCTGTCCGCGATGCGGTAAACGCTACCGGCTACACCGTTACGTCCTTCTCAAAGGAGCCATATGAGAAAAAGGGACTGTTCTCCTTTCTGCATAAATGAACAGAGTAAGGCCGCCTTGCAGCGGCTTTACTTTTCAACACAGGTTAGCAAAATCTAACCTGATAAACCGATATATACCAACGGAGGAAATCACAGTGCTGGAAACTCTGCTCAAACCGAATACCGGCGCATCGCTGTCTGGCTGCGTACGCTGGACCCAGCCAATGGATGGCGTGCGCGTGTGCGATTTTGACTGCGCGCTGACTGTGCCGCCGGCCTTGCCTGCAGAGCCATCCGAGGTGCCGTGCGAGGTGCTGTTCTGCCGGCAGGGCGGTCTGCGGCTGACCATGACCGATGGGCGGCAAGTGTTCCTGCAGGAGCACGAGGTACTGCTGCTGCTCGGCGCAAGTGTGAAGAGCCTTTCGGTCGCGGACGGATTGTTCAGCGGTGAGCTGGTGCTCATCGAGCAGAGCGCAGCGGCACCGTGCCGTCTGACGGTCAACGCAGCACGAATCAAAGCCCGCGTCACTTCGCATCTGGGCTGCGTAGTGCTGCGCAGCGCGGTGTGGATTGATAATCTGGCTGCGGCACTGCAGTCCGTTCCGGAGCGGGACAGAGCCGCCTACAGTGCAATCAAAGCCATTGAACTGCTGTACCTTATCAGCACAGACAGTCCGCTGCTGGCGATGCCGCCGGAATCCGTCTCCCGCGATCACTATCTGACCGATACGGTGCGGCAGGTGCAGGAGTATATGGTATCGCACCTGTCCGACCCGCTCACGATCGACCAGTTGTCCGCGCGGTTCCGCATTTCGCCGACCGCCCTGAAGGATATATTTCGGCAGACCTACGGTCGGCCGATCCACCAGTATCTGCTCGAAAAGCGGCTGCAGCATGCTGCCGAACTGCTGCATCGGAGTCCGCTCTCCATCGTGGATATTGCGGCGGCGGTCGGCTATAACAGCGCCAGTCAGTTCGGCGTGGCGTTCAAGCGCCGCTATCAGCTGACGCCCTCACAGTATCGCCGACAATCCCGAAAAAGTTAGCAAAATGCAACTATTTTGATAATAAAACTAAAGATTAGCGGCAACAAACTGCAAAAATGTCCGATTCCGTGCGTTTCATGTCTAAAGCTGTGCGACAAGCAGGAAAATTTGTGATATGATAATCGCAAATAAAAAACACACCATGTTTGGAGGTGTACTGTATGAAGCAGCATCGTTTTTGGGCATGGGCCGCGCTGTTCTGCATGGTAATGACGATGGTTACCGGCTGTAAGCGCAAGTGAGATTGATAGGAGGAACATATTATGAAGAAGATTTACAAGGACATCGCCGTATTTGTTGGTGGCACTCTGTTCGGTTCCGCAGGTATCAAGCTGCTGAGCAGCAAGGACGCTAAGAACGTATATACCCATGCTGCCGCAGCAGTTCTTCGCATGAAGGATACCGTTATGAACACCGTTGACTGCGTTAAGGAGAACGCCGGCGACATCCTCGCTTCTGCAGAGGAGATCAACGAGAAGCGCGCTGCTGAGGCAGAGGCTGCTGCTGTTGAGGATGCAGACATTGAGGTTGAGCTGACCGATGAGGATCCGACAGCTGCTCCGGTTGAGGCATAAGGACCTGTCGCCAAACCACGGTTTGGCCGACAGGAGGAACGTGCTGTAAGCCGTTCCAAAGTCGTCCGAAAGTTCCCGTTCGGAAGCTTTCTCCCTCTTAGGGAATGAAAACCGAGGCACATGTTCACGGTTTTTATGGATTGCACAGCAATCCTGTTTCATGCGCGCTGCGGCGCGCAGGACGAATATCAAAGAGGGGCAGAGCCCCTCTTTTCCTATCTACCGGAAGTAAGCTGGAGGTAATTTTACTATGAAAGCATTCATTGAACACGAAAGCCGCGGACGGCTTCGCGTGCGCATGAAGCAGTACCGCATGACGCTGGAGCAGGCTGATCTGCTGGAGGCATATCTGCAGAATCAGCCGGGTGTACTCAACGCAGCCGTGCACGAGCGCACCTGCTGTGCTGTCATCCGCTACATCGGTGACCGCGAGAATATCATCCGCGCGATCGCTCAGTTTAACTATACTGCACCGTCTGTTACGGCGCTGACGCCGACCCACAGCGGCCGTGCGCTCAACCGTGAGTATCAGGAAAAGCTGGTTGGCAAGGTTATTACGAAGTTTGCCTGCACGCTGTTCCTGCCAACGCCGCTGCAGATAGCACGCACGATCTGGCTGTCGCTGCCGTTCCTCGGCCGCGGTCTCAAGCGTCTGATTCACAGAGAACTGAAGGTTGAGCTGCTCGACGCGCTGTCCATCGGTGTTTCGATGGTACGCCGGGACTTCTCCACGGCAGGCTCGGTTATGTTCCTGCTCGATATCGGTGAGCTGCTCGAGGAGTGGACGCACAAAAAGTCGGTTGACGATCTGGCACGCTGTATGTCGCTCAACGTAAAACGCGTATGGCTCAAAACCGATGACGCAGAGGTACTTGTACCGCTGTCAAACATCGCTGTCGGTGACCACATTCTGGTTCGCATGGGCAACGTTATCCCGTTGGACGGTGAGGTTGTTGAAGGCGAAGTCATGGTCAATCAGGCGTCGCTTACCGGAGAATCCATGCCGGTTGCAAAGCGTCCGGGTACGCAGGTTTACGCCGGCACGGTCATCGAGGAAGGCGACTGCGTGATCGAGGTCACCCAGTCCTCCGGCGAGAGCCGCTACGACAAGATCGTTTCCATGATCGAGCAGTCCGAGCAGCTGAAGAGTGCTGCGGAGAGCCATGCCGCCAATCTGGCGGACAAGCTGGTGCCGTATACGCTGATCGGCAGTGCGCTCAGCTACGCACTGACCCGCAATGTCACCCGTGCACTGTCCGTGCTGATGGTTGACTTCTCCTGTGCGCTCAAGCTGGCTATGCCGTTGGCGGTTCTGTCCGCCATGCGTGAAGCAAGCATGTATCATATCACGGTCAAGGGCGGCAAGTTCCTCGAGGCTGTCGCGCAGGCAGATACCATTGTATTTGACAAGACCGGCACACTGACGCATGCCTGCCCGGTTGTTGCCAGGGTTATCCCGTTCGGCGGTCGCTCCGAAGACGACATGCTGCGCGTTGCAGCCTGCCTGGAGGAGCATTTCCCACACTCCATGGCGAACGCCGTTGTCCGCGCTGCGCGTGAGCGCAATCTGGCGCACGAGGAAATGCACTCGCAGGTTGAGTATATCGTAGCGCACGGCATTTCCAGCATGGTTGAAAACAAGAAGGTCGTTATAGGCAGTGCACACTTTATCTTCGAGGATGAAAAGTGTACGGTTCCGGCCGGTGAGCAGGAGAAGTATGATGCACTCCCGCCCGAGTTCTCGCACCTGTATCTGGCCATCGGCGGTGAGCTGGCGGCCGTTATCTGCATCGCAGACCCGCTTCGTCCGGAGGCCCGCGATGTGATGAAGGCGCTGCGCGCCCTCGGCATCAAGCGCACAGTCATGCTGACCGGCGACAGTGAGCGCACGGCAGCGGCTATCGCGGCTGAGGTCGGCGTGGACGACTACCGCGCTGAGGTTCTGCCGGAGGACAAGGCAAACTTTGTCGAGCAGGAACGCGCGGCAGGCCATACGGTTATCATGCTCGGGGACGGCATCAACGATTCTCCGGCGCTGTCGGCGGCTAACGTTGGCGTAGCCATCAGCGACGGCGCAGCCATCGCCCGTGAGATTGCGGACATCACCATCGCAGCCGAGAATCTGTTTGAGCTGGTTGCTCTGCGCCGTATCGCACAGGGTCTGATGAGCCGCATCAACTCCAATTACCGCTTCGTAATCGGCTTTAACGGTTCGCTGATCGGTCTGGGCGTTGCCGGCGTGCTGGCTCCCGCAACCTCTGCGATGATGCACAACCTGTCTACGCTGGGCATCAGCCTGCGCAGCATGACCAATCTGATCGATTCTTCCGAGACGACCCGTCTGCTGGAGAGCCGCTAATTTAGAGTGAAAGTTTGAGAGTGGAGAGTGAAGCGCTTTCCACTCTTTCTTTTCAGGCATAGCAAAACCCCGCCTTTGACGGGGTTTTGTGTTTCTATAACTGTTTGAAAAACTGTAGTTTTTACTTCTGCTGCCACGCCATTCTATAATCTTTTTCCCCGGTAGCTTCATCCAGGCCGCTGTACTGAATTTCAAATCCTTCTCTTTGATAAAAAGATATTGCTGGTGTGTTTTTTTGATATACATTCAAAATCAGTTTGCTTCTTGTATTCTTTACATAATTCAGCAGTATTTTACCAATACTCTGCGACTGCATTGCCTCAGAAACAAAAATGCCTTCAATATATTCGCCATTCAGCCCGATAAATCCTTGCATCTTCTGATTGTCCTCATAGACATAGACAGTTGCCTGCAACAGCAGTTCTTTCACAAGCTCCAAATTGCTTTTCCAATATTGGGCAGGGATAAAATAATGTGCCTTTATATTGGTATCCAGCCATATATCGGCAACTTGATTGATATCTGCTTTTCGTAATTCTCTAATCATAGCGGGGGACTCTCCTGCAAATTTGATTGTTACACAATAGAAGGTAATGTCAGATACGTTACCGGATGTGGAAATGTAAACAGCGGGCGCTGGTTGCCGCTGGCGTTGATCAGCGTGAGAGAAAACATGTGCAGATCATCCGTCGGCAGCGGCACAAGCTGTGTCCACTCGGTGCGGATAAACCGGTCCGGAGCGGTCTCGGTCAGCGTGTAAGTTCCGTTATGGTATGCAAGGAACAGGGGCTGTCCCAGAGTAGGCTGCATTTCCAGAGAAATGGCGGCAGTCCGGTCTCGATGGATTGCAAAAAAGCGCGTCAGCAGCGCATACGGCGGCTTGAGCTTGTTCTGTCCGGTCAGGCGCAGTGTACCGCAGTCGCGCCAGCGCGGCACGGAACAGATATGCCGGGCGTCCCATTCGGTCACCGGATCAAAAATGTGCTGCCCAATGTCGGAATCGGACATAAACCATTCGGTGTAGGGGAGACCATAGGCGTTTTCACCGTCTGCGGAAAACAAAACCGAATAGATGAATTCGTCAGTCTGTCCGCACGGCTGCAGGTGATACTCTGTTCCATCGAACGTCAGAGAGCCGGTTTCACCGTTCGGTGTGCGCAAGGTGAGCGTGCTGGGTTCGTCTGCTTCGGCAAGCTCATACAGTACAGAATCATCTATGACCTCACGGTCGGAGGAGATTGTCAGCGTGTCGAAATCAGCCGCCATAGCGGGATAAGCACATAGAACCAGTGCCAAAACGGCAGATAATAGGCGTTTTTTCATATAATCGCCTCCTTGGATGCTGCTTTATCTGCAATCACGTTCTTTTCGCTTTCTAATTCCTTATTTTTCCTATCCGATAATTTCTTTGTTTGATCAAACTGGAAATTGTAAGTTTCTTTACTATCATATCTTTAAAACTTGTTTTGCTTTTGCATTAACAAATTGGATAATTGGGCCTGAAATGATAACTGTAATAAGCGTGCATACACCAAACTTTCCGCCAAACAAAACACCTGTAACAACAACCAAAATATCCAATGCCATTCGGACAAATTTAATCTGCCAGTGATTTTTTTCTGCTAAAGCAAAAGTGACTGCCTCATAGGAGCCTCTACCAAGGGATGCCGACGCATATAGTCCTGTTCCGACAGCAAACAAAACCACTCCTAACAACATAATTAAAAAATTGATCCACTTATAGGTACTGTAAATATGGCAGTTAGCAAACAAATCTACACAGGTACTGTATACAATCTGGTACAACACAGTTCCTATATGAATCTGACTTTTATCGTAAATGAGCGCAAACAAAATCATTCCCAATGCTACAACAAAAGATGCTGTGCCAATGCTTATGTGAAATGTTCTTGCAATCCCCTGCCACAGCACCGCAAGTGTAGCTCCGCCAAATCCAGCATACAGTGCAAGTGTAATTCCATAAGCCGCAATTATAGAACCTATTACAAGGATTGCCAATTTCTTTAGTGTTTTTTTATTGTTATTTTTCATTGACTTTTAATAATTCGCTCCTCGTATAATTTTCTTTGGGTTTAAAGCACACCGTTAGCAACCGCTCTAATTTATTTAATACCAGCAAATTACTCTCCTCCACAAATTCCGATTTATCATTCTACTGTGGCTTTACTATACCATGAATACTCCCGAAGCACAATCACCCATTGACACCACCGATATTCCGATAGATAATATAGGCAATAGAGAAACTTTACGCAAGAAGGGAAGTGCTTCAACGAATGAAACGCAGCTACGAGATGGACCTGTGCAGCGGTCCGCTGCTGAGCAAAATCCTGCTGTTTTCGCTGCCGCTGATTCTTTCGGGTGTGCTGCAGCTGCTGTTCAACGCGACCGACATTGTCGTAGTCGGCAAATTTGCGGGCAGCAATGCGATGGCGGCGGTCGGCTCGACCACCTCGCTGTTCAACCTGCTGGTCAACTCATTCATCGGTATTTCGGTCGGCGCGAACGTGCTTGTCGCGCGGCATTACGGCGAGCGGGATTACGACGGTGTGCAGCAGACTATCCAGACGGCGCTGCTTACCGGCTTGATCGGCGGCGCGATACTGATCGTGCTCGGCGTTGTGCTCGCACGTCCCATGCTGACGCTGATGGCCACACCGGACGAGGTTATCGACCAGGCCGTGCTGTACATGCAGGTGTACTTCATCGGTATGCCGGCAACCATGATCTACAACTTCGGTGCAGCCGTGCTGCGTGCCGTGGGCGATACCCGGCGTCCGCTGTACTTCCTGATGGCGGCAGGCGTGATGAACGTCCTCGGCGACCTGCTGTTTGTGTGTCTGCTCGGCATGGGCGTTGCCGGAACTGCGATCGCCACCGTGCTCAGCCAGTGTGTCTCTGCGGCGCTGACCGTGCTGTGCCTTGTAAAATCGGACGGCATGTGCCATCTCGACCTGCGCCGTCTGCACTTCCGCATGGATAAGTTCCTGAGAATCATGCAGGTCGGTCTGCCTGCCGGTATGCAGAGCGTTATCTTCAATATCTCGAACGTACTCATTCAGTCCTCGGTCAACAGCTTCGGCGCAGTAACGGTTGCAGGCAACACGGCAGCCGCCAACATTGAGGGGTTTGTGTACATTTCGATGAACGCGCTCTATCAGACTTCCATTAGCTTCACCAGCCAGAATCTCGGTGCAAAGAATTATCACCGCATCGACCAGACACTCGTGCGCTGCATGTGCATCGTTACACTGATCGGTCTGGTGCTCGGCAACGGCGCACATCTGCTCGGCAATCACCTGCTGCACATCTACTCGGATGATCTGGAGGTCATCTCGTTCGGTATGCAGCGCCTGTCGGTCATCAGCGTCACCTACTGCCTGTGCGGCATGATGGATGTGCTCGCGGGCACAATACGCGGTCTGGGCTATTCCATGCTGCCAATGATCGTCTCGCTGATTGGCGCATGTGTGTTCCGTATCATCTGGATTTTTACGGTCTTTCGCGTGCAGCATACGCTGTTCATCCTGTATGCGTCCTACCCGATCTCGTGGATACTGACCATCCTGGCGCACTTTGTGTGCTACCTGATCGTGCGGAAAAAGGTTTTCCGGCCGCAGGAGACATAAGCGCGCGTTTTTCTCCGGAAAACGGTTGTAATTGACGGTTAAATATAGTATAATACTCGTGCAATGCGGGAATTTCCCGCGCAATAAGTAAATAAGCGAACAGTCGGTGCCGCTGTATGTTTTCGAACAGGACAGCGGGTAAAAGGGAAGCAGGTGCAAATCCTGCACGATCTCGTCACTGTAAGCGGGGAATGGACTGCCATTTACGTCACTGATATTGCGGTATCGGGAAGGCGGCAGTTCTAAGGCAACATCGCATGATGAAAGCTGCGGCGCTTTGCGGAAACTTTGTGTCCTGACTTCGTTGTGATTTCACGGTAATACATCAAATATTACCGCAAAACCACGCCTCGTCAGTACGCGAGAATTTACTCGCAAATCGCTCTTGTGCAATTATGCGGTATTGTCTTAAGAGCCGCAAGTCAGGAAACCTGCCGGTCTGTTGGTACGGGAAGCTGCTTCCGGGTCACGAGTTATTGATTGTACTGATACCGCATGATTTTTGATTCAGGCAGTCCCTTTCATCATATATTGATGGGGGACTGTGTGTTTTCCGTACCCTTTTTCTTTCAAAGTGTGCGCTTTCGCTTTGCAGGCAAAATGAAGGAGGAAAACCATGAGCAAAGTAAGCAAACTGAAGAAGCTCGGCATTATGCTGATCGTTTCCGGCATGCTGATGTCCATGCTGACCGCTTGCGGCGGCAGCAAGACCGCAGCTGCGGATGACACGAAGGACAATAACACCACTGCACAGACCGATGCGCAGGATCAGACCGATCCGGACGAAAACTATGAAACGGGTGACGCTTCCTTGGACGATCCGCTGAATCAGGATGAAATTGGTGATACCGAGCTGCTCGTAGTCAGCTTCGGCACCAGCTATAACGACAGCCGCCGTGAGACCATCGGCGCCATCGAGAAGGCGATGCAGAAGGCGTTCCCGGATTACGCGGTACGCCGCGGCTTCACCAGCCAGATCATCATCGATCATGTAAACAAGCGTGACGGCGAGAAGATCGACAACGTAACCGAGGCACTGGACCGCGCCGTAGACAACAAGGTAAAGACCCTGGTTGTTCAGCCGACCCATCTGATGAACGGTCTGGAGTACAACGACCTCAAGGATGAGCTGGCAGGCTATTCGGATTCCTTTGAGAAGATCGTGCTCGGTGATCCGCTGCTGACCTCTGATGATGACTTCCAGAAGGTTATGAATGCCATCGTAGACGCAACCAAGGAGTACGACGACGGCGAGACCGCAATCTGCTTCATGGGTCACGGCACCGAGGCGGATTCCAACAGCGTTTACACCAAGATGCAGGAGACTCTCAAGGCCGCAGGCCACGACAATTACTTTGTCGGCACTGTTGAGGCAACTCCGTCCCTCGATGACGTAATCGCAGCCGTTAAGGCAGGCGGCTATAAGAAGGTTGTTCTGCGTCCGCTGATGATCGTTGCAGGCGACCACGCCAATAACGATATGGCAGGTGACGAGGACGGCTCCTGGAAGACCGAGTTTGAGAAGGCAGGCTTCGAGGTAACCACCGTAGTTGAGGGCCTTGGCTCTGTGCAGGCAATCCAGGATCTGTTTGTTGCACACGCACAGGCAGCGATTGATTCCCTGAAGTAAATCAAGTAAACAGCAGGGTCCGGACCGTGGAATGCGGACGGACCCTGTTTTTGTGGAAATTTTGATTGTCGATTTCGGTGTGCAGAATTGAGAATTGAAAATGGAGAATGGAAAATTGCTGAAAGAGTGAAGGGTTGAGAGTGAAGAGAACGTGATAGGCGTAATTCGCAGGTGCCGTCTGCAATATCCAGATTAACGATTTGTGCGGCACGGTTATGCCGCACGCTGCGTAGAGTAACCCGCATGTGTAGCAGTACGGTATCTGACATTGCGAATATGCGGATACATGAACGCACATCGTGCGTCCTGCGGAAGAAAAAATCCTCTGCCGTTCCTTTATAGTCTCAGTTCTGAACAACCACTGTGCTCTCTTAGGAAAGGGGTGATTCACAAGAGGGTGGAAACCTTGGTGTCTACCCTCTTGTGCCCCTGCCGGGCAGGCAAGATTCCGTTCGCTTCTCAAGCGCAAATGCCCCGAATGGCAACCATTCATCAAAATCCCGTTTATATCGCAAAACAAAGGAGAAGCCACAATGAAGAACAAAAAAGCACTGTTAAGCGCCGTATTTGCGGCATTCATGCTCCTGTCCGCCTGCGGCGGCAGCACCCAGCAGAACACTTCCGCGCAGGACAGCAGCACCACCTCTCAGGTCGCTTCTGCGTCCGATATGACCGATGTCGAGGACGTTGTTGAGGACGGCATGACGCCGATCACCGGCGACAAAGTGAAGGACGGCACCTACGATGTAACCGTCGATTCCAGCTCCAACATGTTCAACGTTACCGCATGCGAGCTGACCGTCAAGAACGGCGAAATGACTGCTAAGATGCACATGGGCGGTACCGGTTATCTGTACGTCTACATGGGCACCGGCGAGGAGGCTGCCGCTGCCAAGGAGGCCGATTACATTCCGTTTACCGAGGAAGCCGACGGCACACACAGCTTTACCGTTCCGGTTAAGGCGCTCGATGAGGGAATTGATTGCGCAGCCTTCAGCAAGAAGAAGGAGAAGTGGTACGACCGCACCCTGGTGTTCCGCGCGGACTCTTTGCCGGCAGACGCACTGGCAGACGGCGTAATGACCACCGCTGAGAGCCTGTCTCTCGCAGACGGCACCTACACCGCTGACGTAACGCTTTCCGGCGGCTCCGGCCGTGCAAGCGTGGAATCTCCTGCAGCGCTGACCGTTTCGGGCGGCAAGGTGACGGCTAAGATCATCTGGAGCAGCAAAAACTACGATTACATGAAGGTGAACGACGAAAAGTACGATGCTGTGATCGAAAATGAGCACTCCACGTTTGAAATTCCGGTTGCGGGCTTTGACTGGGCGATGCCGGTCGTAGCCGACACTACCGCAATGAGTGAGCCGCACGAGATCGAGTACACGCTGCGTTTTGACTCTGCGTCCATCGCTCCGGCAGCAAAATGAGAAGAATTACAGCATGGTGCCTGAGTGCGGCACTGCTGCTCGGCGGTCTGTCCGGCTGCGGAACTGCCCGGCAATCGACCACACAGACGCAGGCGGCGGTCTCATGGAGCGACATGCAGCCGACCGACAGCGTGGATTTGGAGTATGCCGAGTGTTTTTCGGTCGATCACTATGACGGCGGCTATTCGCTCATTACTGTGAAGGACGACGCACGTTATCTGGTCGTTCCGGAAAACGCGTCCGTGCCGGACGGTCTGGACGCAGATATCGTGGTGCTGCAGCAGCCGCTGGACAGCATTTATCTGGTCTCCTCGAGTGTCATGGACCAGTTCGTTGCACTGGATGCGCTGGACAGCATTGCACTGTCCGGCACCAAGCAGGACGGCTGGTACATCGACGAAGCCAAGCAGGCGATGGCGGACGGCAAGATCACCTATGCGGGCAAGTACAGCGCGCCGGATTACGAGACCATCTACTCCGCTGACTGCAATCTGGCTATTGAGAATACCATGATCTACCATACGCCCGAGGTCAAGGAGCAGCTCGAAAAGCTGGGTATTCCGGTGTTTGTCGAGCGTTCCAGCTACGAGCCGCACGCACTCGGCCGCATGGAGTGGATCAAGGTGTACGGTACGCTGCTCGGCTGCGAGGACAAGGCGGAAAAGCTGTTTGCGGATAAGGTGGACGGCATTGTGGATATCCTGCAGAAGCCGGCAGCCGGCAAGACGGTTTCGTTCTTTTACATCACGTCGAACGGTGCGGCAAATGTTCGCAAATCCACGGATTATATCGCGGAAATGATCAGTCTGGCAGGAGGAAAATACATTTTTGACGATCTGACAGACGATACGGCAAAGTCCACCGTCAACATGCAGATGGAGAGCTTTTACGCCGGAGCCAAGGACGCGGACGTGATGATCTACAACGCCACCATCGACAGTGAGCTGCAGACGCTTGACCAGCTGCTGGAAAAAAGCCCGCTGCTTGCGGACTTCAAGGCCGTGAAAACCGGCAATGTGTGGTGTACGGAGAAGAACCTGTACCAGTCCACAATGGAGCTGGACGAGCTGATCCGTGACTTCCATACCGTCATTGCAGACGGCGACCCGTCCACCCTGAAATACTTACACAAACTGTCCTGAAAGGAGAGGATTTCCCATGAAACCGCAGCCTAAAATGCGTTATGCGGGCGCGTTTGCCGTGCTTCTGGCACTGCTGGCCGTGCTGTTCGTGTGGAATGTCAACTCGGGCAGCCTGCACCTGTCCGTCCGAGAGGTCGCGCAGATTCTGCTGACGCACAGCGGCGACAATGCGGTCATCGTGTGGGAGATTCGCCTGCCGCGTATCTTCGCGGCCATCCTGCTCGGCGGTGCGCTGTCTGTCTCCGGCTTTCTGCTGCAGACCTTTTTCGCCAACCCGATCGCGGGACCGTTCGTGCTGGGTATTTCCTCGGGTGCCAAGCTGACGGTCGCGCTGACGATGATCGGCGCGCTGTCCTGCGGTCGCGTGCTCGGCTCTGCTGTCATGATAACAGCCGCCTTTGCGGGAGCCATGCTCTCGATGGGCTTTGTGCTGCTCATCGCGCAGCGCGTGCGGCAGATGCCGCTGCTGGTTGTGAGCGGCGTGATGATTGGCTATATCTGCTCAGCGGTGACGGATTTCGTCATTACCTTTGCTGAGGATTCCAATATTGTCAACCTGCATAACTGGTCGATGGGCAGCTTTTCGGGCATTTCCTGGGACAATATCCGCGTGATGACGCCGGTGGTGCTGGTGTCGCTCGTGTGCGTGTTCCTGCTGTCCAAGCCGATCAGCGCGTACCAGCTCGGAGAGGGGTATGCCCGCAGTATGGGCGTCAATATCGCCGCGTTCCGCGTGGTGCTGATCCTGCTGTCGAGCGTGCTCTCGGCGTGTGTAGCGGCGTTTGCCGGACCGATCTCGTTCGTCGGCATCGCGGTTCCGCATCTTGCGAAAAGCCTGTTCGGCACGGCAAAGCCGATCCTGATGATACCGGCGTGCTTTCTCGGCGGTGCGGGATTCTGCCTGCTGTGCGATCTCATCGCGCGGACGGTGTTTGCACCGACGGAGCTGAGTATCAGCACCGTGACAGCTTTGTTTGGTGCGCCGGTCGTCATCTATATTATGGTGCACCGGAAGTCCTCCAGAGGGTGAGTCTGCGTCCTCACGCAGAGGGAGTGGGAGCCAACCCTTGGCTTGGGGACCAAAAGGATAGACACCAAGGTTTCTATCCTCTTGGAACTCCAGTTTCCTATTGTTAGATAGTCTGGCGCATACCAGAGACCGGCGACCGCTTCGAAAAGGGGGAATGGCAGACGATTTTTCCTATCGTATGGGAGCACAGTGTGCTCCCGTGTCGTAACCTATACGCAGTGCCAGATTCCTTGCTGCTACACAGGCGGTTCAATCAGCGCAGGCGCGGCATGACAGTGCCGCGCAAGTCGTTAGCCTGGAGTATATAGACAGTATCTGCGGATTTATTGGTTTGGTATAATCTGTCTGCGCAGGTATTGTCTGGAATAACGCGTAAAAGAGTTGCGCGACACGGGCATGTCGCGCCCTGCGTAGAGTAGCCCGCATGTGTAGCAGTATGTTATCTGTGAACTGCGAAAAGGCGGAGAAAGACACGCAAAAGTAACCCGACTGCCGTTCCTTTGCGAGTCTCAGCTCTGCAAATTTCGCCGTGCTATCCCAAAAGGAAACGGGATTCATAAGGGTGGAAACCTTGGTGTCCACCCTTATGCCCTTCGCTGTGGGCACGGCGCCCCTGCCGGGTAGGCAAGATTCTCTTGCTTCGTAAGCAATCATGTTAAAGAAGAAGGTACAAAATGTCCCATCCTTTTGTCGAAACAAAAGAAATGACCGTCGGCTACCGCGGTGTGCCGCTCATCCGAGACATCGCCCTGAGTGTTCACCGCGGTGAGATTTTAACGCTCATCGGTCCGAACGGCTCGGGTAAATCGACCATCCTCAAAAGCCTCATCCGTCAGCTGGCGCTCATCGGCGGTACGGTATATCTGGATGGCAAATCGCTGCAGACTCTGCCTGAACGTGACCTTGCGCGCACGATGTCCGTGCTGCTCACCGAGCATGTGCGGCCAGAGCTGATGACATGCTGGGATGTGGCGGCTGCAGGTCGCTATCCGTACACCGGACGGCTTGGTCTGCTCAGCGACGAGGACCGCGCCAAGGTGGACGAGGCGCTGGCGCTTGTCGGCGCGGATGAACTTGCCGACTGCGATTTTTCCTGCATCAGCGATGGACAGCGGCAGCGTGTGCTGCTGGCCCGCGCCATCTGCCAGGAGCCGGAGGTCATTGTGCTCGATGAACCCACCTCCTTCCTCGACATTCGCTACAAGCTGGAACTGCTGACCGTGCTCAAGCAGCTGGTGCGCGAAAAGCAGGTGGCGGTCATTCTCTCGCTGCACGAAATCGATTTGGCGCAGAAGCTGTCCGACCGGCTCATCTGCGTTCACAACGGCAGAATTGAGCGCTGCGGCACGCCGGAGCAGGTCTTCACCGGCGACTACATCCGCACCCTGTATGACCTCGAGCGCGGCACTTATAACGAGCAGTTCGGCAGTCTGGAGCTCGAGCGGGTGACAGGCGAGCCGCGCGTGTTTGTTATCGGCGGCGGCGGAAGCGGAACGGCACTGTACCGCAGACTGCAGCGGCGCGGCATTCCGTTCGCGGCAGGCATTCTGCCGGAGAACGATGTAGAGCTGCCGACGGCTCGTGCTCTGGCGGTCGAGACCGTCACCGAGCGGGCGTATCAGCCGATCGGTGAGGACGCTTACGCGCGTGCGCAGGCGCTTGTACGGCAGTGCGGAAACGCGGTCTGCTGTTTGGATTTGTTCGGTCCGGTCAACGAAAAAAACCGCGTGCTGCGCGACTGGGCACAGCAGGAGGGGCTGCTGCGGAGCAAATCGGAATTGGGAAATATTACATGATGATCGCCTGAAATGTTGCTCAAAACGCAATGTTGTGGTAAAATAGCCAATAATGCCAATGGTGACAGGGAAGGTTCCGCCCGGTCACCGGTGAGAGCAACCACTTTGTCACAGGAAAGTGATAACATGGCAAGAAAGCAACAAAAACGACATAACAGAGGCAGCGATCGGCGGAAAACCGCCCATGCACATCGCAGTACGCGGCATATGCAGCCGGTAAGAACGCAGAAAACGGTCAGACGCCGTCTGCCCGAGGCGGAAGTGCGCCGCAGACAGCGGGCACGCCGTCGGCAGTTTGCGCTGCTCGGGCTGGCAGTCCTGCTCATTGTGCTTATTTTCGCCTTTCGGCATTTGATCAGCACACCGCAGCAGAGCGGCGCGGACGGTGATACCGGCAATTCCGGCACGAGCGCGACCGAGGAGGTCAAGCAGGTAGCCAAGGCAGTGAATGTCTATCAGTCGGTTATGTATTATCAGCCGGTGGTGCAGAAATATGCCGAGCAGAACGGCATTCCGGAGTACACGGATGTACTGCTGGCCATCATGCAGGTGGAGAGTGGCGGCAAGCTGACCGACATCATGCAGTCCTCCGGCAGCGCCGGACTGCCGAACGATTCACTCGAGGAGGAGAGTTCGATCCGGCAGGGCTGCACCTATTTTGCACACCTGCTGAGCAAGGGCAAATCGCTGGACTGTGATCTGGACTGCATCATTCAGGCGTATAATTACGGCAGCGGTTTCCTCGATTACGCGGCCAAGTTCAACGGTGTGTACAGCACCGAGCTGGCTGAGAAATTCGCGGAGAAGCAGTCCGGCGGCAATACCATCCAGTATGATAACCCGATGGCAGTCCAGGAAAACGGCGGCTGGCGGTATGCCTACGGCAATATGTTCTATGCCCGTCTGGTTAAGCAGTATTTGATCGAGTGATCGTATTTTACGCTCTGTTTGGACAAAACTACTTGACAAACCGCCTGTAAAAAGCTATACTTATCCCACAGCTTAGAGTATTTAAACCGCAGGAAAAGGAGGAAATCACCGTGCGTGCAGTTCGAATGGAAATGTGCATGATGTGTGGTTCTGCTCGTTTTTCTGCGAAGCAGCCGTAAGGCTGAAACGCATAGGCGGGCCGCTTTTCATGCGGCTGATACAGAAAACGGGCGGAAAGCAGAAACCTGCTTTCCGCTTTTCTTTTGAAAATGTAAGGAGGAATGAATGTGGCACAGGATGTGATCGTCCGGATTCAGGGTCTGAACAAGACCTTTCGCGGCAGAGCCGGAACGGTAGTTGCGCTGAACGGTATCGACCTTGATATCTATCGCGGCGAGATTTTCGGCATTATCGGTCTTTCGGGCGCAGGCAAGTCCACACTGGTACGCTGTATCAACTTTTTGGAGAAGCCCACCGAGGGCACGGTAACGGTGGATGGACAGGAGCTTGGAAAGCTGAGCAAAAAGCAGCTTTTGGAGGCCCGCCGGTCGATGGGTATGATCTTCCAGCAGTTCAACCTGCTGCAGCAGAGAACCGCACTGCAGAATATCTGTTTTCCGCTCGAGATTGCGGGAACGAGCAAGGCAGATGCGGAAAAACGGGCGCGTGAGCTGCTCGAGATCGTCGGTCTGTCAGACCGTGCGGATAACTATCCGAGCCAGCTGTCCGGCGGTCAGCAGCAGCGTGTGGCGATTGCACGAGCACTTGCGACCAACCCGAAAATCCTGCTGTGCGACGAGGCGACAAGCGCACTCGACCCGACGACAACGCGGTCGATCCTCGCACTGCTCAAGGAGATCAACAAGACGCTCGGCATCACCATCATCGTTATCACGCATGAGATGGCGGTCATCGAGGAAATCTGCCAGAGAGTTGCGATCATTGATTCCAGCCGTATTGCCGAGGTCGGCACGGTGGACGAGGTGTTCACCCGACCGAAATCCGCAATGGCCAAGCAGCTTATCTATCCGGACGGCAAGCGCAATTCTCTTGCGACCGGCAAGCGGTACTGCCGCATTGTATTCGACGGCAATTCGTCGTTTGAGCCGGTGGTATCCAACATGGTGCTCGAGTGCAAGGCGCCGGTCAATATTATGTTCGCGGACACCAAGAACATCGATGGCAAGGCTTACGGTCAGATGATCCTGCAGCTTCCCGAGGACGAACGCGCGGCAAAGCGCGCACTGGCGTACCTCGAAACCCAGAACGTACACGCAGAGGAGGTAGCCGATTATGCTTCCGTTTAATGTTTGGGCGCAGAGCCTTTGGGAAACCCTGTATATGGTCATTGTTTCGACCGTTATCTCGTATGCGATCGGTCTGCCGCTCGGTCTGACGCTGGTTGTTACCGATAAGGGCGGTATCCGTCCGATGCCGATCGTCAACACGGTTCTGGGCGTGGTTGTCAATATCCTGCGCTCTGTCCCGTTCCTGATTCTTGCCGTTATGATTACGCCGATTACGCGCGCGATCGTCGGCAAGGCCATCGGCACCACTGCGATGATCGTTCCGCTGACCTTTGCGGCAGCACCGTATGTAGCCCGCATGGTCGAATCCTCCATCAAGGAGGTGCCGTTCGGTGTGATCGAAGCCGCACAGTCCATGGGTGCAAGTCCGTGGCAGATCGTGTGGAAGGTGCTCGTGCCGGAGGCAAAGCCGTCCCTGATGGTCGGCGGCGCGATTTCGGTCGTTACCATCCTCGGCTATTCCGCAATGGCAGGCTTTATCGGCGGCGGCGGTCTGGGTACCGTAGCCGTAAACTACGGCTATAACCGCTATAATTTCCCGATCATGCTGGTAGCGGTTATCATTATCGTTATCGTTGTTCAGATTTTCCAGGAGGTCGGCATGCGTCTTGCACACCATCTGGATAAGAGAAACAGATAATCGTTTTTCATTTTCAATTTTATTTTGTTATCATTAAAAATGATATATATCAGAAAAGGAGCGAATTCCCATGAAGAAGACAATCGCAGCAATCCTGGCAGGCGCCCTGTGCCTGACCGCACTGACCGCTTGCGGCGGCAGCAAGACCGACAGCGCTGCAGCTGACAGCAGCAGCGCAGCAGCAGGCGACGACAAGACGATCACCGTTGGCGCTACCCCGACTCCGCACGCTGAAATCCTGAATGCGGCAAAGGACGCACTTAAGGCTGAGGGCTACACCCTGAATGTTGTTGAGTTCACCGACTATGTGCAGCCGAACACCGCACTGGTTGACGGTGATCTGGATGCAAACTACTTCCAGCACACTCCGTACCTGAACAACTTCAACAAGGAGAACGGCACGGACCTGGCTGCTGCATTCGATATGCACTACGAGCCGTTCGGCATTTACGCCGGTAAGACCGCTTCCATCGAGGAGCTGAAGGACGGCGCTTCCATTGCCATCCCGAACGACGGCTCCAACGAGACCCGCGCACTGCTTCTGCTGCAGGATGCCGGTCTGATCAAGCTGAAGGACGGCATTGACCCGACCTCCGACGCTACCAAGCTGGATATCACCGAGAACCCGAAGAACCTGGACATTCAGGAGATCGCTGCAGAGCAGCTGCCGCGTTCTCTGGCAGACGTTGACCTTGCTGTTATCAACGGCAACTATGCGCTGCAGGCAGACCTGAACGCCGCTGAGGACTCCCTCATCACCGAGAACCCGGACTACGCTAAGGTCTATGTAAACGTAGTTGCTTGCCGTTCCGGTGAGGAGAACAGCGACAAGATTCAGGCGCTCAAGAAGGCGCTGCAGAGCGACGACGTTAAGAAGTACGTTGACGAGACCTATAAGGGTGCAGTCGTAACCGTATTCTAAAACAACCCGATAAAACAAAAACCGAGGCGGATGCCTCGGTTTTTGTTTTGTCTGTTTACTGTACATTCAGCGTAAACGCCGGATTTTCGGCGGCCGCGTCCGCCAGCACGCGGAGCACCAGCTCGCCGTAATTGCCGAGATGCGCGACCAGCATCTCCGGGTGCCGCAGCGTGAGCCGCGCCGCCGGATAGGCGGTCAGCAGGTCGTACAGCGCGTCCAGATTGCGGCCGTAGTCGGCAGGAAAGCCGCACACCTTGGTCAGCACATCGTGCAGCTGCTCGCGCGTGTACAGCGTTTCCGCGTCCAGAAGCAGTTCTTTCATTCTCATTTCCCCCGAAATTGAATTATTGTAAAAGCTATTCTGTGATTTCCTCGAAACTTTCGTAATGGTCGGCGGTGTAGTAGATTCGGCCGTCATCCGCGTAGACCAGCCGTTCCGCGCCGCGCTTGTCGGCTCCGCGGGTGTTGAGGTCGCACTCGTGATAGCTGCCGTCCGGCAGGGTGCCTTCGTAGTTGCCGAACCGGTCGCCGCCGATCGAGCAGCCGGGTGCATACGGCTCGAGCGAGCCGCCCTGCCAGCCGAGTGCCTGTGCCTGGTTTTTCGTGATGTAGTTGGAGGGCAGGTGCCCATATTCGGTCAGATAGGCGGCAACCTCGTCCTTGCTGTCGTACTGCCCATCCTCGGTGACGGAAACAGCGGAAGCGCTGTCCGAGGTGATGATGGCGGTCGGTCCGTCCTCACCGCCGATGATGCCGATTTGACCGGCACAGCCGGTCAGCGTGCCGAACGCCAGCAGCAGGGACAGCCATAAGGCGGTTAATTTTTTCATATTCTGTTACTCCTTCGCCGTAGGATAGAACAGCACGAACAGATCGTGGTACAGATTGCGTCCGTCACCGCTCTTGATGGCGCGCAGCTTGCCGTTGACGAACACATAGCCGTCCGTATTCACGCCGATCGAGTTGCCGTTCTGGAAGGTTACGGTCAGGCGGTTGGCAGTCAGCTTGTTCTGGCTGGGCTTGATAAAGTGCGGATAGGCGGTGTAGGTTTGCTCACTGAGAAGCTGTATGATAGCGGTTTTCTGGTTGTCGTCGGTTTGTGGTACCTCCACGTCATTCTCGGTGAGGGTGATGGTGGATTGCGGTCCGGTTTCCGCGATGTCGGAAAAGTCCTGGCTGTAAACGTGGGTATAGATCAAACGTCCGGTGGCGAACAGCAGCAGAAGCAGCAGCGTGCCGCAGATGGCCAACACGAGCGAAACGGTTTTTCGCATGGGAAATTAACTCCTTTAATTTTATGTAAAACAGGTTTCGGGGTGTGAACGGTAGGTTTTTGCCTGAAATCGAGCAGAGCACGGGAGTTCGCTGCGTCCCGCGGCGGGGGGAGTGCGCTGACGCCGCGCGGGCGCACAAGAGGGTAGACACCTGCGGTTTCCACCCTCTTGTGAATCACCCCTTTCCCTTGGATAGTCTGGCGCAGATTGCCGACATGTGACCGCTGCGAAAAGGGGAACGGCAGAGGATTTCTTCTACCGTGTTTTTTTAACCTATTCGCAGTGCCAGATACTGTTCTGCTACACAGGCGGTTTACTCTGAGCAGGCGCAACATAACAGTGTTGCGCAACTCGTTAGTCTGGAGTTTACGGACAGCACCTGCGAATGTAGGCGTTTGGTACAATTTATCTTCGTAGGTGCTGTCTATCATAACGCGCTATCGAATTGTGCGGCACTGTTATGCCGCACCCAGCGTAGAGTTGCCCATATGTGTAGCAGTACGTTATCTGACACTGCGAAAAGGTGGAGAAAGATACGGAAGAAAAAATCCTCTGCCGTTCCCCTTTTCGCAGCGGTCACATGTCGGCAATCTGCGCCAGACTATCTAACAAGGGAAAGGTAGGAGTTCAAAGAGGAAGGAAAACCGCAGGTTGTCCTTCCTTTTTGCCCCCGCGGCGGGTGCCGCGACGTTCCCGCCGTAGCGGCGGCGAATCCCCCGCTGAGGTTCAGCGGAAAACACTCCGCCCGGATAGGGCGAACACGCTTACGCAGTTCGCATACCCCGGTCAGTCGGTGCAGAAAAAAGACTGCCGCCCGGATAGGGCGAACCCGCCTGCGGCAGTTCGCATACCCCGCTCAGCCGGTGCAGAAAAATCCGTGCCGAATTGATAAATCAAACTCATCTAATTAAAGCATATCCTAAAAAAACAGCACTGTCAACGCAATAAAAATTACAAAATGTAAACAATTTGTATATGTCAGCGCACTTTGCGGGAATTTGTGCAATAAGGATTGACAACCGTCTTCTACTATTGTAGAATATAAGCAATAAAAGGTGTTTTACATTTGTAGAATAAAAGGAGGGTTAGACTATGCGAAACGACAAGCGATTGCCCGATGCGGAGCTGGAGGTCATGCAGACCATCTGGTCTCTGGGCACACAGGTCACGGCGGCCGAGGTGCAGCAGCACGCGGATCAGGATTGGAAAATGACCAGCGTGCTCACGTTCCTGTCCCGCCTGTGCGACAAGGGATTTCTTTCCTGCACGAAGGAGGGACGGCAAAACCTGTACACGCCGCTCGTCAGCGAGGAGGACTACCGTCAGCGCGAGAGCGTCGGTTTTCTGCGCCGGCTGTGCGGCGGCTCGGTGAAAAATCTGGTCGCGAGTCTGTCGGATGCGGGCGCGCTGACCGAGCAGGACATCGACGAGCTGCGCGCGTTCCTCGACAGGCAGACGCACTAAGGAGGGGATCTTATGCTGCAATTCTCGGAAAAACTGCTCAACAACCTGATGCAGATCGGCCTGACCGTATCGCTGGCGGCGCTCGTGCCGCTCATTCTGCGGCGGCTGATGAAAAAGCGTTATCCGGCCCGTATGGTATGTGTGGTGTGGGCGATTCTCGCGCTGCGGCTGCTCATTCCGGTGCAGCTGACACTGCCGCAGGCGCCGGTGCAGGTCATGCCGCGCACCAGCTATGTGGTGCAGAGCGACCAGACGGCGTTCCGGCAGGCCGGACTTCCGGTTGTGCAGAACCCAACCCGATGGGTGACGGACACGCAGGCGCAAACGCTCAGCGCGGCAGATACCGGCACGGTCAAGACCGTGGATATTACCGACATTCTGCTGACGCTGTGGCTGGCAGGCGTGATTGCCTGCGTACTCTGGCAGGGGATTGGCTATTACCGGCTGATACGCAGCCTAAAAGGTAAGTCCCGTTCGGTTGAACGCGCGGATTTGCACACGATTTTGCAGGAGCAGTGCGCCGATCTGGTTATTGACCGGGAAATCCCACTGCGGGTATCTGCGGCGGCGGATTGCCCGATGCTGGCAGGATTTATCCATCCGACGCTGTATTTGCCGGATGAGCGCATTTCCCGGACGGACGCGGCGTTCATTTTCCGCCACGAGCTGACGCATTACAAGCACGGCGATCTGTGGCTCAAGCTGCTGCTTCTGGCGGCACGCTGTCTGCACTGGTTCAATCCACTGGTGCATCTGATCGCGCGATTTGCGCAGGAGGACATTGAGGCGGCGTGCGACGATGCGGTTGTTCGCGGACAGGACGGCGCGTACCGCCGAGCCTACGGCGAGACCATCCTGCGGTCAGCTATCGCGCAGGCGCAAAAGAGAAAGGCTTTGGTGTCCTGCTTCGGTGATGACAAAAAGACGCTCATGCGTCGGTTTGAGGGATTGTTTGACAAGTCGGTCAAAAAACGCGGTGTCGCGCTCGTTGTGATGATCGCGCTTCTGGTCGGCTCGCTCGGCTGCATGATCGCGGTGGGAGATAACGATAAGGGTCTAACGAAAGAGCTGCGTATGCAGCTGGCACAAAAACAGGCGAATGAGTCGGAAAATCTCGGTTATACGGTCAAATTGGATGGAAAAGACACCTATTTAATCACGGATAGAGAGTTTAGCGATAATTCGGGCGAAACCATTCCCGGACGTGTGGTACAAAAGCTGACCTTTGCAAAACAGGATGGAGAGTGGGCCGTATCGAACAGCGAAATTGTGCCGGAAAACGGCCGCGTGACTTCTCTGGATGAATTTAAGCTGTTGTATGAGAATGACCTCGGTCTGCCGGATTTTCTCTCGGACAGTAACCAGTGGAAAATCACAAACGGCTACAATATCAGCGACCCGGTAAATGCAGCAGAAGTGCTGCTCGGTATTTCTCCGGCGGCAAGTCAGGTTGAGGGCAGCGATGAAGAATCCGTACCCTACAACGACATCCGCAAGGTAACTTTCACGTTTAAGGATAACAGCAAGGTCGTTGTCACCATGATAAACCAGTTCGGTCAGGGCTGGCTGCCGCAGGACTGGACGGACGGCAGCGGCGTTCGTTCCCGCACGGCGGCGGATCTCGCGCAGCAGTACGCACGCGCAGTTCTGCACAAGAGCGCACAGTATATCTTCCCGATTTTGACGCCGGACGGCCAGAAAGATCTTATCGCGCAGCAGATGGCTATGACCGGCGGCGAGCAGTGGACGTGGAAATACGGTCCGTCCTCGCCGTCTACAACGGATTTCGTGCTTGTACCCACCGATGACGAAAGCAGCTACTGCGTTGTATTCCGTCTGTCTGGCAGCGGCGTGAATGATGCGCGCTCGGCGTACACCGTGCAGACCATCCGCGAGAACAAAAACAGCTCGGTGATCGGCTATATCCGCGAACTCAGTACGGACAACATGACGCAGAGCGAATTGTTCCGGACGTACTATGCGACCGGTCTGTCGTGGCCGACCGTGCCGCAGTACATCGACAGCATGGATACGCAGATGATAAGAGGCTACGCCGATCCGGCACAGGCGGCTATGCAGTATTTCGGCATGGCGCTGCGCGGCGACTCCTATTTGATGCTTTTGCAGGACACAAATACGATGTGGCAGGGCGACAGCGCGGACGGCATACAGCTTGCGCAAGTCAAGCTGACATTTGGAGATAATCTCGCGCCGGCTTATGTAGTCATGGAGCAGACAGACGCCGGTTACTGGCAGCCAATCGGTATTACCGAGGACATCACAGTGCAGAGCGGAAAAGAGAAGCTGTACGCCGGTGTCAATGCGTTGGATGCTATTATGAGCGGTGATACACCGCTGTTGCAGGTTGGCGATACCATCACCTTCACATTTGAGACCGAGCCGGTCGGCGGTGTGCAGATCACCAATCGGTTGGTGAACTGGGAGGACGGCTTGCAGTTTGGTGTAATCGATGAGCAGATCACGCTGCAGAAATCCGGCGATGGCTGGGTCTATACCGTGCCGACGAGCCTTGGTGAAATGCTCTCGAGCACCATCAGCGATCCGTATTACCACGCTATCATGCTGGAATACACAGACGCAAGCCATATTCAGCATAAGGCGACTGCGGTGTATACAAGCGGGAGCGACAGTGCGGACGAGAACGAGGGCAGCGATATTACCTCAACGGATTATTACAACGATTCGCTGAATTACAGCCTCAAGCTGCCGCAGTCTTTCGTTGATAACGGCTACGCCAAGCGCAATCAGGAGGACGACAGTATCCTGTTCGGCATGAAGAATGCCATGGGCGATGACAGCCGCGACCCGACCGAGGGCGGTGTAATTATGACATTACGCGCGGATGCGACTGCTGTTCTGCATAGTACATACGGCGATAACTGGACGGAAAATTATCCGGTTCCGGCTAAGGAGCTTGCGCAGAAGGACGGCTTGACGTATCTGCTCGAATATGTATCCGATGTGCAGTATGACCCGTCCAATCAAGAGATTGCCGCCAAGTACAAGGAAATGCTCACTGCTGCGCAGAATATCACCGCGGATGATTTTGTACTCGACGACCTGACGGATAGGGACGGTACCGTTCGCCGTGCGCAGCTGCTGACAAGTCTCGGTGCACATTATGCGGTCCTGCATATGGGCGCACAGCATGACCAGCCGTATCAGGTTGCCGTGAATACGGATAATAATTCCTGTGAGGTCTATGTCAGCCGTATCGACTGGACAACCGAAGCACAGTATAAGGTCTATGCCGCTGATAGGGTGACTTTCAAGGATATTACTAATACCGAACCGACAACAGTGGAGCATCTGGCCGATTCTACACAGGGTTTGACCGCAGAGCAGTTTGATTTGCTGTACGGTACGCTTGATTTGCCGGTCTATACCGATGATGAATTGGCAAATCTGCAAAGAGTATTGCAGAAAGATCAGATACCGGAACAGGGAGCCGCATTTTTCCTTGGTTTAGGTGATATGTACGGCATATTTGACGGTGATTCTGTGAAGATTTACGGCGATAATAACGAATTTGCATCGCTGACCTATCAGTTTACCGACCCGAATACCGGTAAAGAGAACGGCAAATACGTCAAGCTGACCATGCACAAGGCAATAGCCGACAGCAGCCTGCCCGCACTGTGGATTCCGTATAACTACGAGTTGTATACAGCCTAATCCGGCGGTGCTGAGCATAATAACCAATAAAACCTCTGGGCGGCGTTGTTACGCCGCCCTTTGCGTTGAGTAGTCGGTATGTGCAGCAGTAGGGTAGGCAAGACCCGTTCGCTTCTCAAGCAGCAATCTCCCGTTCAACAAAAATTGAAAACCCATGATTTTGTTCACACAACGAACAAACACCGGCGGTATACTTGCGGTATTATAAGAATGTAAGGTGGAATTATATTGTCTACTATTTTAATCGCAGACGATGAGGCGCGTATCCGTCGTCTGGTCAGCGACTTTCTCAAGCGGGACGGTCATACCATCGTCGAAGCCGCCGATGGAAAGGAAGCGCTGAATATTCTGGAGAACCGCCGTCCGGGACTGGATATGGCCATTCTGGACGTGATGATGCCGGGGATGGACGGCTTTGAAGTCCTGCGGGAGCTGCGCGAGCAGGAGCACGGTGAAACCCACCTGCCGGTTATGCTGCTCACCGCCCGTGCCGAGGACGCAGATCAGGTGCGCGGCCTGGAAGGCGGTGCGGACGATTACGTCACCAAGCCGTTCTCGCCGATCGTGCTGGCGGCCCGCGTGCGCACGCTGCTCAAACGAGAAGGCCGTGCCGGTGCACCGCTCGAACAGCTTGGCAAGCTGTCGGTCAATGAGCTGCGCCGTGAGGTCATGGTGGAGAACAAGCCGATCGACCTGACCCCCAAGGAGTACGAGCTGCTTATCTACTTCAAGAACAATCGTGCGATTGCGCTGTCGCGCGAGAGTATCCTCAATGCAGTCTGGGGTTACGATTACTTCGGCGACCTGCGTACCGTGGATACGCACGTTAAAAAGCTGCGCGCCAAGCTCGGTGAGTGCGGCACCATGATCGAAACCGTGCGCGGCTACGGTTACCGCTTCGAGGTATGAAGCTGAAGCATCGGTCAATCCGGTTTACGTTTTTTGCTGCGATCAGCATTATCGCACTGGTGTTTATCGGTATTCTTGTGCTGCTCAACGTGTTTTTCTATCAGGATTACTATATGATGACACGCCGGAGCGAGCTGCGTGATGCCTACGGCAGCATCTGTACCAGCTACGCGAGTGATTCCTCGGATGTTGCCGCGCTGTTGGACAGCTATGAGAGCCGCAGTGCCATTCGTCTGGCAGTGGTGACCGATAACGGCGATGTGATTACCTCGTCTGCCATGCAGGAGGGCGATGTAGGGTTTGATTTTGGGCACATGGAGCAGAAGTTCCGCAGCTTTGCGGTGCTGGCGTCCGTGATCCAGAATCGTGACTGGGTAGATTTGGGTAAAAACGAATACCGCTTTATGACGATCAGTCTGCGCGATAATGACCAGTATTTATGTCTGATCGGCGTGCTGAATGCGGAACACGGTGAATATCTGATCGCATATATGCCCTATGCGTATATCGAACAGAATTCTTCGCTGAATCTGGTGTTTCTGCTGATTGCCGGCGGCTGTGCGCTGCTGATTTGTCTGGGGTGCGGCTATGTTATCTCGCGTCAGTTTACGCGCCCGCTTATTCAAATGGCGGGACTGGCCGACCGAATGAGTGAGCTGGATTTCTCTATGCAGTACACCGGCAAGGAGGACGGCGATGAGATTGACCAGCTGGGACAGTCGCTCAACCGCCTGTCTGCGTATTTGGAGCAGGCGATCGGTGAGCTGAAGGAGTCCAACGATCAGCTGGCGCAGGAGATCGAGGAGAAGGAGCGTATCGACAATATGCGGCAGGAGTTTATCGTCAACGTGTCGCATGAGCTGAAAACGCCGATCGCGCTCATTCAGGGCTATGCCGAGGGCCTGACGGCTGGCGTGGCCGATGACCCCGAGGACCGCAAGTTCTACTGCGACACCATCGCCGATGAGGCCGACCACATGAACAAGCTGGTCATGCAGCTGCTCAGTCTGTCGCGGTTGGAGCTGGGTGCAGAGCAGACGTTCGACGAGGATATTGATCTGCATGCACTTTGTGCGGAAGCGGTGCGCAAAACCGCTGTTTTGTGTGAAAACCGAGGTTTGACCGTGGAATATGAGAACACGTATATTACGGTCCGCACGGACGGTGATCTGCTCGATCAGGTGCTGATGAATTACCTGTCCAACGCCATCCGCTACACGCCCGAGGGCAAGCACATTGAGATTTCGGCGGCAAGAACCGGAAACAGCGTGCGCCTGTCCGTGTTCAATGAAGGTGAAGGTCTGCCGGAGGAGGAGCTGCCGAAAATCTGGGAGAAATTCTACCGCACTGATTGCGCCCGCACCCGAGAGGCCGGCGGCACCGGCATCGGTCTGTCGCTTGTCCGCGCCATCGCGGACACCCTGCACGGCGCCTGCGGCGCGGAGAACGTCGAAGGCGGTATCTGCTTCTGGTTTGAACTGCCGGATCTGCTGCCCGCAGAGGACAGCGAGATAAAAGACTGAATTTGTCGAATAGAAAATTGAAGATTATGCTTGACAACTGCTCTATCCTATGGTATAGTATATAAGCACTCTGAAAGAGAGTTGCGATAAAATCTATATCGCGGGGTAGAGCAGTTGGTAGCTCGTCGGGCTCATAACCCGGAGGCCGCAGGTTCAAGTCCTGTCCCCGCAACCATGTTTAACCGCTGATTTCGTAAAAAATCAGCGGTTTTTTTGTATTTTTCAGAACACTTGGAAAGCCTCCGGGCAGGCGACTTCAAAAGTGGCAAGTCGTATGGAAGGGTAGTGGTATCAAAAAAATGCTTGTTTGGGAGGTGCATTTTTTGATACCTAAAACAAAAATTTTGAGCAGCGCACTTAGAGCAGCAGGCGAAAAACGTCAAGGAGATATAAAAGCAATACTATTAAGCGGGGGGATGTATCAACACTTACACGGTACTTTCGATTCTAACAGCAGCAGTGAGGTAACGTCAAAGACCATGACTGTCAGCTACGGCGAGGCGCTTGCTCTGAACCTTATGCCGACACGGTGAGGCAGCATCTTTGTCGGTTGGTATGATGTCGGTGATGGCGACAGTAATGGCAAAAGCATTAGTGATTATAACAAGGCGGAGAATTGTACACTGTATGCTCAGGTGGCGCGAATGCGATCGTGGCAGCAGCACGGCTCGAGCACGCACGGCACAGCAGGTCCAGCGGATGCAGGCTGGGCGCCGCATAAGAAAACGCCTCCGTAAAGTCCTGGCTCAAATGCAGGAACTTTTCAGAGGCGTCAAGGCCGGGCGCAAGGCGCACCGCCTGGCAGAGCTTGTCAAAGAGATACACGAACAGCAGATACGGGAGGTTGGGGATCAGCTTTTTCTTCCAGTCAACCGTCATAATTCCACACCCCGGTCTTTGGTCTTGACCTTCTCCCGCTGGCGGTGCTGGGCTTTGGCCTGCTGTTTCGCCTGCTCCAACTCCTTGCGGATAGAAGGCTTTTTCTCTTTTTCCAGGTTCTTTGCGGAGAACTCCCGGAAGGCCGCCGTGATGACGTCGGCATCCCGACCCTTGAAGAACACCAGGTAGCGGGGTATCTCGCCGCTGATGTCTTTTTTCAGAGCGAAGTCAATGCCATACTTCTTGGCGGTGGCGGAAAAGGCCCGGATGTTCTGGTCGGTGATCTCGATGTTGGAAACGCCGGTATTGTGCTTCATAAGCTGCCGGAGGGTCTGCTTGCCGTGGTGCAGCTTGGTCTTGTGGTCGGTCACGCCTTTCTGCATCGCGTCCAGCACTTTTTTCATGGCCTGTTGCAGCATCCCGGCGGAGAGCTTGGTGGCCTCCACACAGAGGGCAACGGTGCGCTGGGTGACTTCTTCCTGCATAAGTCATCATCTCCTTTCTCCGCTGCCGTACAGGTCGTGGTTCACCAGGGATGCATAGTAGCTGTCGATGGTGGCCGGGGCGTTATACAGGGCAGATAGCAGATATTCTTGATGTTGCGGACATAGGTGGTGTTCTCCCGCATACGGTCCAACACATACTCGATGTGAGAACTGTTCAGCTTCAGGAACCGGGATTTGACCACCTCCGCCGGATAGTCGTCCCCGGCAATGCGGATCGTCTCCTTGCGGGAACAGACGGTATCCACCATGAGCTCCACCAGCTCGTCCAGGCGGTCACGGTCCATACGCTCGTTCTGTATGAGGATGTCATACTCGATGTTCTCCAAAATCAGTTCCCGATAACTCTCTCGCTCCCGCATCCAGTCCCGTCCGGTCCGTTTGGCCCCTGCGGGGGGTTGGGGGCTTGATTGGATAGGATTTGATCCTTCCGTACTTGGTGAATCAGTATTTTGTTCTTCAGGATTTCTTTTCTCTTTATTTAATTGCGGCCGGTTTTCCAGACATGGGTTATCCATATCCGGGTTTTCCGTATCTGCATAAGCCGTATCCGGCTCGTCCTCACACGGCTGGCCCGTATCCGGGGGATGGGGCGTCTCGTAGATGACATACTCTTGCCTTTGCTGTCCCGGAGCCGATTGCGGACTATGTATCCGGCTCGCTCCAGCTCCTTCAGGGCGGAGCCAATGCTATCCGTACCCTCCTTGCAGATTTTAGCCAGGCCCCTGGTGGTGTAGTTCCAGTCCTCCGGCAAGGACAGCATCATGGAGAGCAGCCTTTTGGTTTTCAGGGACAGACCCGCGTTGCGCAGGTGGTGGTTGGACATCACCGTGTAGTCACGGGTTTTCTCAATACGAAATACCGCCATGTTATCACCTCCCTTCGGCGGTCTAAAAAAGTGTCGATTTTCGGGGGAAAGGCAGCCTCTATGCCGCCCGGATACCCCGGAGGGGAAAACCTATGGGCGGTGGTCTTTCGGCTGATTGTGGATAAATTACATGGGATTTTTGCCTCCATTCAAAACAAATAAAACTACAATGCAGCGTGATTTGGCTATATAAATGCACCGCAGAAACTCTGCGGTGTTGCAATAATAATTAACTGTAACCTCATTTTCAAATCGCTCATTGCTGAAGCTGGTAAAGCATGGTATAATTGAATTATGTCAGATGTATACACAAATTCGCAGTAATACTAACTAAAAAAGTTATGAGGTATTTTATGAAACGAATTTGGATTAATAAAAAATACATTTCTTCAATAGCGACGACGATTATTGGCGGTATTTACGCTTTTTTCGGTTTTATTGGAAATTTTGTATCATTAGATGGGGTTTTGCCCCAAGAATTGCCCTTTTATTCAAAGGTATTAATTAGTCTAGCAATTTTGGTTTTTTTATGGATTGTCTGTTTTCTAATTGTTGGGTGTACATTATCACGCAGAAAAAGGTTTGAGGTAATCTGCGGAAATAACGGCCATAAATTATATGTCCAATATGGAGATTTATTTGATGCGAATGAAGTGCTCAATCCATGTGAACGAAGGAATATAATAATTCCTGTAAATAGATGCTTTGACACTATAGTTGATAATCATTTAGTTTCAGAGCAAACGCTTCATGGAATTGCTTTTAAACAACTATATAGTTCTGGCAGATATACAGAGCAGTCCCTAAATGCAGCAATACAACGGCAGTTGTCTAATCAGCCTTATCAAGATATCGATATAATCGATAAACCCGAAGGGAACATTAGACGGTACCCAGTCGGAACAATTGCCGATATTCCTAGCGATGAAACCACGCACCTATTCCTTTGGGCGTTAAGTACCTTTAATAGAGAGTTGAAAGCTCAAACATCTATGCAAGACTATGCACTAGCAGTACAAAAATTAATTGAAGCATGTAATAGTGAGTCTGAAGGTTTCCCTATTTTAATTCCACTAGTAGGGACAGGCCTTTCGAGAACAAAAAAAGACCAGAAAGATGTGCTTTCATACTTGGTACAAGCATTTAAATTGAATAAAAGTGAATTAAATTGTGATATTCATATCATTGTTCGTGAAACTATTAAAAGTGATATACCCATAATGAATTTGAAATAAAAATTACTAAATTTTAGGAGGCACCTCAAAATGTACAGAACTAGAACCTATATTGCTGCAGATTGGGATGGCGATATTGATGCTGTAAATGCATTACACAATTGGAACAACGGAAAAAAATGGAGTCTGTCGTTTACAGATGCACATGATTTGACCAAATCAAGTGATAGCAGTCTAAATTGTAGCATTAAGGCTTCTCTTTCTACAAGAATGGATGCCTCTAAGACCTTTGTTCTTATCGTCGGAAAAGATACTAAGAGTCGCAAAGCAGGCGAATGCACATACTGCAACAACTATAAAGGCGGAAAGTGTTTAACGGGACATACAATAAATAATGACAGTTTTATTGAGTACGAATGTAAAAAAGCAGTTAGGGACAGAGATAAGTTGAAAATTATTGTTTTATATAATGCTGCAACAGTAGATAAGAGCAAATGCCCAGATGCAATTAAATCTTATGGCCAACATGTCGCAATGCAGAAAATGGAAAATGGAACCCATGTTTGGGATTATCAGGCCGTTAAAAATGCATTGGAAGCATAATATATTATGAGCAATGGCGATAGTCCATATTCTGTTGTGGTTTTTTTCTTGATTGAACAATTGGACCACTGCAGGTGAACAGCCTGCGGCGGTCCAATATTCTTATTTCGTTTCGTCGTCCAGCCCTTCCGCCTTCAGCCAATCCTCAAAGGACTTCCTGGAAATGCGGATCATGTTGCCGATGCGGATCGTCTTGAACAATCCGGAGTTGGCGAGTTTATAGGCCGAAGCGCGGCCAATACCGAGGATGGTTGCGATGTCATTCACGGTGTATGTTCTGCTTTGGGGCGTCCCTTTTTCGTTAGTGCTCATAAAATGATCCTCCCTTGCTAATAGCATTTTGAAATGGCCCCTGGAAGCCCTCTGTCACAAGGGGTTCCTGCTAATACCTTGCTAATACGACATTTGAAAAGCCGTTGTAAGGCAGCATATTTCAGGGGAATTTGTGCAAATTGACCTGCCTCCAGGCAGCACAATTTGCGAAGAAACAACACAGGAAGATATGATATGAACAATTTACGAAATGGTACGCCGTACTCCCGGAGCACAGTTTGTTGAGTCTGTGCTCCGGGATTGTTTTGCTGCAAAGCGGTTCGGAGTTAATCGTTTTTGGATATATGCAAAGGCAGAACAGGAGTAGAACAAAGTGGAACAAAGGTAGAACAACTTGGAATCAAACGGTGATTGTCAAGAGAATCTTTCGGGTGTATAATAGTACTATCGGAAAGTGGGTAAAGTGGCTCTGCTGTCGCAAAAAGATGCGATAGTGGAGCTTTTTGTATATCAAAAAAGTTAAGAGAAAGACCAATAAGTAAATTTCTTATTGGTCATTTTTTATACCCTTGTTCGAGAGTATATACACGAAAAGAGTGAGAATCGTGGGGAGAAAATGCAAAAATTCGCCTAATGTGAAGGTGCATGGAGTACCTTTCCGTGTGACAGAAATGGGGATGACGACTAAAGGGCAGGCTAGATGCTATATCAGTATGAGGCAGCCAGATGGGAGTATACTGCATGGGGAAGGCGTAAGTAAACTGGTTACGGCAAAGAGTATGAAGGCTGAGGCTGTCATAAAAGCTGCAGAAAACATTATATGGAAGAATCGTGGACAGGTGCTTGAGTGGTTACGAGCTGGTCGACTGCAGAAAGCGACACCGACGCTGTTGCTTCTGGTGCTGCCGGAAGAAAGCGTAACAAGTATATATGGTAAGAACGATGAAAGGCGCAGAGAACTGGTGCGGTGCGCAGCGAAATTGCTTCCGCCATTGCCTGAGTTACAGGAAAAGATGGAAGCTGTAACTTTTCGTGCTGTAGAAAAAGTAGCAGTTAACAGAGGGGAAGACGATGCTTTAAAGCGAGCGCTGAACCGGCTGTATGATGAAGCGGTTGCGCAAGGAATCTTACAAGAAAATAATGTTAAAAAATTGCTCGTAACTGTTCGTAGCGAGGGAGAAAAGGCAGACAAAAATATTAACCAACGTGCCCTTAGTCTGGAAGAGATGCGGATGCTGACGGCCTTATGCATAGAGGGGATGCAGACCGATATACGGTATGCATCCGTACTGCTTCATCTGACCACGGGTGTAAAGACGGGAGAGCTATGTGGATTAAATATTGACAATTTAATGCGGTATAAAGATGCGGTATATATCGAAATTGGCGCAAAATCCGTACAAAATCGAGGTAAAGTTGCAGAGTGGAAGCCATATGAGCGTGAAAGCGGAAAGGTACGCCGTATACCATGTACTCCTTTAGCACAAGCAGCGCTAAGTGTGCTTTTGAAGTCGCGGTTGGAAGCGGGTGCAAAGGTGGATGCTCCGCTGATTGTAGGTGAGGGCGGACGTCGATGGGATGTCTTGAAGCTGCGCGCTTTTGAAAAAGAGGTGCTTCAAAAAGTAGTGCCGGAGTATGCGAAGATTTCACGAACTGACGTAATTCGTACAAGTTTTGAGCATTACTGCCGCGTTATATGTGGTATGTCAGATGGATCGGCGCAGAAACTCTTAGGTTGCAAAGCAGCTCAAACATATGAGGAATGGTATTGTGATTACAGTAGTAAAGTTGCGCTGATGACACTGGAGGCACAACTTCGGCGGTGTCATAAAAGCTTAATATGTGATGAGGGAAAATGGCATATAGCAGCACACCTGCATTTGCGGATGAAGCGAGGAGCAAGTGTTCAAATTCAAACGGAGCATGGTGTCAAAATTGAAAAAATATAGTAATATGTGAGCCGAGAGGCTCTTTTTTAATGCCTGCAGATAAGGACCTATTGTATTTTGCAATAGGTCTTTATATTACATAATGAAATTTGAGTAATTAATAATGACAGTTATTTACTAAAATGTTATTATATAAATATAAAGTAGCGGAATAAGGAGGAGAATAAATGGCATTTTTCACAACTCAACGAAAAGAAACCGGTAGTTATAGCACTAAGCGAACCAAGCCGTGCCGCAGCAGACGCAAGGGCAAGATATATGACGAAAAAACGAAAGATGGTAAATTAACCGTTTGGGGTGCTTATGAGCGGGTGATTTTGGATATACAAAATGCCAGAAAATGGGCTGATAGCACATGCAGGGCATATGACAGCGTATTTTATCATTATATTGCTGAGATTTATAATCACATTGAGTATGCTTCGCTGACAGAAGAAACTGCGGAACAGATTTGGTCCTCTAAAATTGATATTTTTGAAGGCAGTGATGCCCAGGATCAAAGAGCACGGAGTATTTTCGTGAGCTTTGTAGAGCAAGCGTGTCGAGCGGGACTGTCTCTGATGCGGTTCAGAGACACGGTCCCATTTGTGATTCCGGAAGATCTTAGTCAGCTGACTACGGAGCAGCTGTTGGAGGTACGTAGAGCTGCTGATCGTTGCCAGTGGCGGCCGAAGTCGCTGACAATTGAAGCGGAAATTAAAATTTATAACGAGTTGATAAAGCGAGCATCGACACAGGGCGAGTGCATTGCTTTGCTAGTCATGCTTCTGCTGGGCTGCCGTACATCAGAAGCAGCGGGTTTGTCATTTGGAAATATTCGCAAAATGGCGGATGGTTTGTACTCTATAGAGCGACGGGAAGTGGAAGAGCAAAGCTCGAGGACCGTCAAAACCGGCAGTAAAACCGCAAGCGGTTACAGACTTTTGCCGCTGCTGCCGCAGTTTTATGAGCTGCTGGAAGAGCGCAAGCGTATGGTGCAGGAGTACATGGAGAAAAACGGCTATACCGACTTAGATATTAATGACATGCCGCTTGCTTGTCAGGGTACGAATTTGCTGACACGGTGTACAGCAAAGGAAATGAACCGTATTTTTAAGGATATTTGCATTGATGCAGGTGTCGAAGAAGGCTTTTTCTTTGAAGCTGAGGCAATGATGGCTATTGATAAAGAGGCAGGAGCAGAGTACGAGAATGTGGTAGTAGCCTATATTCTGCGGCATCAAGCTGCAACGGAGTTGGTAGCGACTGATGCTTCTCGGGCTGCAATTTCTGTGCTGATGGGTCATAAAATTGAAGACCCTAATGTAAAAGCATTTGACTATGCCAATGCAGATGGTCAGCGTGAACTGCTGCATATTTTAATGCAGCGTCCGTTATATCGGTACATTGGTGGTGCGACAGATATGGAGCAGATTACTCTTGAAAAAGGGCAATCGGCAGTATGCGGAGGATCGGCTCGTCTGGTCGCACAAGAGGACGAGGAGTTCGATCTTTATATCGACACACTGGAGCCATATGACACGATAAAGATTCAGCTTGAGGGCGGTGCCCGGTTGCTGAAGAAGAATGTAAGAAAAACAATCGCGTTGCCGTATCAGAGACCGAGCGGGCTTAGTATGGTGAATGCAGTGACTCAGGTTGTGACAGAGGCCGAAGAGAATGTAAAAGCTGGAAAGCTGGCGGATAAGCCGGTTATGATCGCGCAGTGTGATGATCCTCTGAGCGAATTGATGACCATTGACGATCTGCATATCGATTGGAAGCCCCAAATCACCAATGGGGATGGAGATCCGATTGCAGATCCTTCGGAAGAAGTGAAGATGGCGGTTTGCGAAGATACATTGATTGCAGTTTTGCCGAGTGGTGTATTAAAAGAAGTGCCGAAAAAAGAATACATTTATAATCAGACCAAGAGGGCGCGCCGTGATGAGAAGATTTTTGCGGATAAAGCAATAGACAGCATTAAAGCAATATGGCCGTTTTCGCAATCTGCGGATAAAATTGTAATTAGCAGAGAGGGAACAGCATGGCATCTGCTGGCAGAAGTCGGTGCAGAAGAATTTTTACAGGCGAATGAGTGGGAAGAATGCCGCGGCGCATTAGCTGCGGGCGGTATTATCGTTCCTTGTGAAAAGAATGCAGATTCGTTGATTTGTGGAGCGCAGAATGGAGATGTGGTGCGTTTGCCGGCGGAAAAACTATGTGCATGGCAAGGTCAGAAACAGCTTGTGCGCATAGGAGCGGCACCGTTGGCAGCAGCTTGTTTCTGTATGGATACCGATGATATTCTGCTGATTAGCGAAAAGGGACAGGCACTTCGTACTCATGTTTCAGATTTGCACAAGCGCGCAGACATTGGCGGTGGACTGACCAAAGGTATGCGTATGAAAACAGGTACAGACGATAGACTGTGTTGCTGTTTGGTCTATCAACCGAAACGCAGCTTAACAGCTATTTCCCAGCAGCGAAAGCTGCTTGTGCTGCGTGCGGACGGTGAAGAAAAGGCTCGGTTGAGAGCGCAAGGCCATGTCGGTGAGGGCGTTTGCCTGGTGCATGTGGAAGGCTCAGACGGTGTGGCAGATGTGCTGTATGCAGATCAAGCAGTATTGCTGCTGTCAGACTCCGGTTATGCGCAATGCCGTGACATTAGCGTGCTGAGAGAGAAGGGACGCCGTGCAAAAGGCATTGAGGGCATGAAGCGCGGTCAGATTATAAGAGCGGTATGTGCGAAAGTTAAATAATGGGGAAGGCGCAGCTTTTGAGCAGATATCTCAAAAGCTGCGCCTTTAGGCTTGTATGAATGTAGTTAGAGGACCTCTGAGCAGAAAGATAGCGGCGAAGACTGAAATTCACGGACTATTATTGCGTTTTGTATGTTGTGAAAAACATCGCACGAATGTGGGGCGCGACCAAGTATTGGGGAAATTGATATATGCTCAGCCAGTGCTTGCGTTGGCTGAGTTTTTAGTGGCAAGGTGCTCCGGTGAGGTGGCAGAATCGCTGCGATTTATGCAGAAAAGAAATTTCCAAGTGTAACTTAAGTCATTTTAGGTGAAATTCCATGCGCTTTTCAGACGCCATCCCAAATTTTGTGTAAACCTCTGCGAAGGTGTAAAATAGAGATATAACCGTGGAGGAAAGCAAAATGCCAGTAAAGAAACGCACACCGGAAGAGAATGCACGAAGATCAAAAATCCGAGAGCTGCTGGATATGAGCAACATCACCAGCATGGATGACATCCAAAATCTGTTCAAAGAAACAATTGCCGAATTCATGGAAGACGGTCTGGAAACTGAACTGGATGATGAATTGGGGTACAGCAGGTACGATTATTGCAACAAAAATACCGAAAACAGCCGCAATGGCCACAGCAGTAAGACACTTCGCACCAGTTTCGGCGATGTAGAAGTAGCAGTTCCGCGGGATCGCAAGGGTGAATTTGAGCCGCAGCTGCTGAAAAAGAATCAAACCAGTATCAGTCAGGATATCGAGGAGAAGATTCTGTCGATGTATGCCAAGGGCATGACAACCGGCGATATCGAAGCACATATCCAGAATATTTACGGCGTAGATGTCTCTGATACGACGGTAAGCCGCATTACGGATAAGATTCTGCCTGTCGCAAAGGAATGGCAGCAGCGGCCGCTGGATGCGATCCACTATCATGTGCGCAGCGAGGGACACATCGTGAAGAAGGCTGTCTATATCGCGATTGGCATTGATCTGGACGGGCACAAAGATGTTCTCGGCATGTGGGTTGGTGAAAACGAAAGCGCAAAATACTGGGCAACTGTACTGAACAGTCTGCGCAACCGTGGGATTGAAGATATTTTTATCGCCTGTACGGACAATCTGTGTGGCTTTTCTACGGCAATTGAGGCAGTTTTTCCTAAGATTGAGATTCAAAACTGTATTATTCATCAGATTAGAAATTCCAGCAAATATGTATCTTACAAGGATTTGAAAGCGCTTATGGCTGATCTGAAGGCGGTTTACGCTGCGGTTGATGAGGATGCGGCATTGATGGCGCTGGATACCTTTTCGGAGCACTGGGATAAGAAATATCCCACTATTTCGCAGTCCTGGCGGGCAAACTGGGCAAATCTCAGCACTTATTTCAAATTTCCGCAGGAGCTTCGCAGACTGATTTATACGACCAATGCAATTGAAGGTTTTAACCGCCAGCTTCGCAAGGTAACAAAAGCGAAATCCGTGTTTCCGACTGATGAGAGCCTGTTCAAAATGCTGTATCTGGCAATGATGGATATTACCAAAAAGTGGACCGGCCGCCGTCAGGACTGGAGTATGATCCATGCTCAGCTGGCAGTCTATTTTGAGGATCGGATGCCAGACTGAGCGATTGGCGCAACTACGTGCTTTCGCCATAATCGGCGTTATCTTGTTACAAAGGCGGTCTCGAATTACAATGCCGCCTTGTGAATATTTTACTCTGTTTTACATCCAATGCGGAGTTTACACAGAATTCGGGATAGAGCCCCGATCTCCGCCATGAGCTGCGGTCCAAGGGATTCACCAACACCGTACATTTCCATGACGACAGAGTATTCGGGCAGCTGAGATGCCAGCTTGTTCATCTCGCTGCGGTAAGTTTCTACGCTGCGTGAGATCGCTGTGAGCTGGTCAGCAGCGGCCTGAACGAGAGTTTTCGTGACAGAGGTTTTCTGCACCAGTACAACAGCGGACTTTGCCAGAGCATATACCTCGGCAGCTTTCTCTGTGCTGAACTGGTAACGGTTTCGTTTGCACCATTTGCGGTAACGCTCAGTAAAAGCGTTCAGACTGCCGCTGCGAACGCAATCAACATGCCAGAAGTCATGGGTCAAATCAACCCATTTCTGCGTGCCGTCACTGCGCACAGGGCTGTCAAACAGCTTGCGGATACCGGGAAAAGACTGTTCCTGAAGTGCGATGAGGTTGTTTGCGGTAGCGGTTTTCTGCTTAATGGCCAGCTGAAACTGACGGTTCATAGTTTTCAAATCGTATCGAATCGTATCCATAGGAGTATAATCACGCAATTCGCTCCAATTGTCAAGAGCATATTTGGCAATCTTCATCGCATCTGCCTTATCGGTCTTGACCTTGCGGAGAGAATTATTGCCGTACTCTTTGATAAGCAAAGGATTGACTGCCGAAACGTAAAGTCCGGCTTCATGGAGAACCTTGGCGATGCTCTCATAGTAACGTCCGGTGTGCTCCATAACTACTCGTGTTTCGCACTCAATAGATTTAAGCTGTTTTGCCAGAGAGGCCAGCTCCTCGGCGCTGTGGCGCACATCGAATGGCAGTTTTACCACCTCGCCAAAAGGACGAAGTACGGCCACGGTACTCTTGCTGCTGGAAACGTCAATGCCTGCTGCGTTCATGTTCATCACTCCTGAAAGAATTTGCAATGGACAGAGCCATCTTTACCCATTGCCGATTCTATCTGTTTGGTGACACGAACACGCGGTTCTACCTGCACAAATCGAACGCTGCGAACAGGAGGATGGCTGACTGACTTAACAACAGGCACGAAGCCCTTGAAAGAAAGGGTCAGACCATTACCTTCCTATTCTAACAGCTTAAGCAACGAGATGTCTCGGCTCGTAGCTGGCTGCCACTTTTCCGAGGCAAATATATTGTAACAGGACGTTTACCTGAATAATTGGAAGACCGGTCAAGAAGACAGGCAGGAAACCGCCTGTTCTTGACATGTCTGCATGCAGCTGTTATATATAAGACAAGAGCAACAAGCCTAATCCATAAGCTCATCGCCCTTAATTATCATAGAAGAATCTTATTTACAGAGTTTTTCTCACACACTCGCAGTATCCATATAATGGTACTCGGAAGAGAATGCATAAAGTCTAAAATAGTTCAACAAATCCACGAATATATTCCAAATTCACGAGTTATACCATAGTTTCGAGATTTTTACGCGAATCTCAAAAAGGTTCTTGCACTGGTACTGGCGTTTGCTTGCGCATTCACCATG
>OGZL01000047.1_pt1 | contig 62817 bp, 50 predicted proteins | sample 1576761 | NCBI WGS metagenome assembly OGZL01 (sample SAMEA3541595, study PRJEB24748) | human gut metagenome | biome: human gut; feature: human-associated habitat; material: faeces | place: China | collected 2012
CAGACAAGATTCCTGCTGACATGGAAGGTCTTGACATCGGCACAAAGACACAGGAACTCTTTGCCGACGCTGTAAAGAGCGCAAAGACTGTTGTTTGGAACGGTCCTATGGGCGTATTTGAGAACCCGACTCTTGCAAAGGGTACAATTGCTGTTGCTAAGGCTCTTGCCGACACAGACGCAACAACAATCATCGGCGGCGGCGACAGCGCAGCTGCTGTTATCCAGCTTGGTTTTGCTGACAAGATGAGCCACATCTCAACAGGCGGCGGCGCATCTCTTGAATATCTTGAGGGCAAGGTTCTTCCGGGTATCGCAGCAATCGCTGACAAATAATTTAATCAAATAAAAGGGCGGATTTTTCCGCCCTTACTGATTTAACCCTGTTACTTTATTATAAAAAACATATTCTGAAAGGAAAATTATCATGGATAAGTCAAAGAGAAAGGCAATTATCGCCGGCAACTGGAAGATGAACAAAACTCCAAAGGAAGCTAAAGAGCTCCTCAACGCTATTACTCCCCTCGTTAAAGATGCAGGTTGTGAAGTAATCGCTTGTGTTCCTTATGTTGACCTTGCAACAGCACTTGAGGCTACAGAGGGCACAAATGTTAAAATCGGTGCAGAAAACTGTCACTGGGCTGAAAGCGGTGCTTTCACCGGCGAAATCTCAACAGGTATGCTCAAGGAAATGGGCGTTGAATATGTAGTTCTCGGTCACAGCGAGAGAAGACAGTATTTCGGCGAAACAGACGAAACTGTAAACAAGAGAACAAAGGCTGCTCTTGCCGCAGGTCTTAAGCCAATCGTTTGTGTCGGCGAACTTCTCTGGGAGCGTGAGTGCGACATCACAGAAGAAGTTATTGCAAGACAGATTAAGCTTGACCTCTTCAATGTAACAGAAGAAGAACTCAAGAATGTTGTTATCGCTTACGAGCCTGTATGGGCTATCGGCACAGGCAAAACTGCAACAGCTGATCAGGCTGAAGAAGTTTGCTCTTTCATCCGTGCTACAATCGCTAAGCTTTACAATCAGGCTGCTGCTGACGCTGTTACAATTCAGTACGGCGGTTCAATGAATGACGGCAATGCTGACGAGCTTCTCTCAAAGACAAATGTTGACGGTGGTCTTATCGGCGGTGCATCACTCGTTGCCGAGAAGTTTGCCGCAATCGTAAAGGCTGCAAGCAAGTAATTTAAACAGTATATTCAAACACAATGCCGTGTCCTTTTGGGCACGGCACAAAAGTCTGTAATCGGCTTTTGGATTTTGTTTTTTGCATAACAAGATTGTGTATGCTTTATGGAAAGGACACGCAAAATGAAAAAACCGGTAATTTTAATGATTCTTGACGGCTTTGGTATTGCTCCCGAAAAAGGCAACGCTATCAAGGCTGCTAAAAAGCCAAACCTTGACAAGCTTTTTGCATCTAATCCGCTCACACAGATTGGTGCGTCGGGTATGGATGTAGGTCTTCCTGACGGTCAGATGGGTAACTCTGAGGTCGGTCACACAAATATGGGTGCCGGCAGAATCGTTTATCAGGAACTCACAAGAATTACAAAGACTATCAACGAGGACAAGCTCAAAGATAACGAGGCTATTGTTGATGCAATGGACAAGGCTCTCAAGAACGGCACGGCACTTCACCTTATGGGACTTCTCTCAGACGGCGGTGTTCACAGCCACATTGAGCATCTCTACGGTATTCTTGAACTTGCTAAGAAAAAGGGTCTTAAAGATGTTTACATTCACGCATTTCTTGACGGCCGTGATGTTCCGCCTTCAAGTGCCGCTGAATATGCTGACAAGCTTCTTAACAAGCTCAAAGAAATCGGCATAGGCAAGGTTGCCACAGTTGAGGGCAGATACTACGCAATGGACAGAGATAACAACTGGGACAGAGTTGAAAAGGCATATGCCGCTATGGTATATGGCGAGGGCAACAAGGCAGACTGCCCTGTTTGCGCAATTAAAAACTCTTACAATGACGGTGTAACAGACGAATTTGTTGTTCCTTGTGTTATTGAGGGCGGTGCTCAGGTTAAGCCTAACGACAGCATCATCTTCTTCAACTTCCGTCCTGACAGAGCAAGAGAGATTACAAGAACATTTGTTGACCCTGATTTTAAGGGCTTTGAGAGAAAGAACGGTTTCTTCCCCGTAAACTTTGTTTGCATGACTCAGTATGATGCAACAATGCCTAATGTTGAAGTTGCATTCAAGCCGGAGGTTCTCAAGAACACACTCGGCGAGTATGTATCCGACAAGGGCATGACACAGCTCAGAATTGCAGAAACAGAAAAGTATGCTCATGTAACATTCTTCTTCAACGGCGGTGTTGAAAAGCAGTATCCCGGCGAGGACAGAATCCTTGTTAAGTCACCTGCTGTTGCAACATATGACCTCCAGCCTGAAATGAGTGCTTACGAGGTTACAGACAAGCTTGTTCCGGCAATCAAGAGCGGTAAGTACGATATGATTATTCTCAACTATGCTAACTGCGATATGGTTGGTCATACAGGCGTATTCGAGGCAGCCGTAAAGGCTGTTGAGGCTGTTGACACCTGCGTTGGCAAGGTTGTTGACGCAATCAAAGAAATGGGCGGTGTTGCTCTTATCACAGCCGACCACGGTAATGCTGATAAGATGGTTGCAGAGGACGGTTCACCGTTTACTGCTCACACAACAAACCCTGTTCCTTTCTGCGTAGTAAATTACGACTGCGAGCTTCGCGAGGGCGGCAGACTTGCCGATATCGCTCCGACAATGCTCCAAATTATGGGACTCGAGCAGCCCGAAGAAATGGACGGCACAAGCCTTATTAAGTAATTTATTTTACTGATTATATACAGAGCCACCGATGTTTTATCGGTGGCTTTTTTGTGTTAGCACAAAACTGTAGGGGTAGCCTTGCGACCGCCGCAAATTCCCGCAACGCAAAATTTAAGTTGTAAAATATCGTTAATCGGTGTAAAATAATATTACTTATGTATTGTTAATTTTATGGCAGAGAAGGGGAAAATTTGATTAAGCTACGAAGGTATCTTGCATACTACAAAAAGGAATGTATCATCGGTCCGCTTTGCAAGCTGTTTGAGGCAATTTTGGAGTTGCTCGTTCCGCTTGTTATGGCAGGAATCATCGACAACGGTGTGCGAAACGGCGACACAGCATACATTTGGAGAATGGGCGGTCTGCTCGTTATTCTTGCAACTGTAGGACTTTGCAGTGCGCTCGTGTGTCAGTATCTTGCGTCAAAGGCATCTCAGGGTGTTGGAACAAGACTGCGCCGAGATTTGTTTCTGCACATCAACAGGTTATCACACGCAGAGTTGGACAAGCTCGGCACTCCGTCACTTATAACACGAATCACATATGATACCAATCAGGTTCAGCAATCTGTTGCAATGGCTATCCGCCTGCTCACCAGAGCACCGTTTATTGTTATCGGTTCAATGGTTATGGCAATGACAATCAACCTTGAAATGTCAATTATTTTCTTCATTGCGGCTATATTGATTGCCGTTACTCTTTACCTCATTATGACAAAGAGTATTCCTATTTTTGAAAAAATGCAGAAAAAGCTTGACAAAATCAGCCTTATCTGCCGTGAAAATCTTTCGGGCAACAGGGTTATCAGAGCCTTTTCAAAGCAGAAAAATGAGAAAAAGCGTATTGACGATTCAACCGAGGATTTGGCTAAAACTTCGATCAGAGTAAGCATCCTTTCGGCACTTTTAAGCCCTGTCACCTACATCATCACCAATGTTGCAATTATTCTCATCATTTGGTTTGGCGCTCAGAATGTAAACGCAGGCAACGGAATGCTTTCGGGTGACATCATCGCCCTTGTAAACTATATGACGCAGATTTTGCTTGCAATGATTGTTGTTGCAAACCTTGTTGTACTTTTCACGAAGGCAAGTGCAAGTGCGGCAAGACTTAACGAAGTGTTTGAAACTCAGCCGAGTGTGTGTGAAAGCACTACCGAGAACATTGAAATTTCAGAGAGCGAAAGCACTCCGAAAATCGAATTTGACAATGTAAACTTCACATACGGCACGGGTGATGATGAGCTTGAGGACATCAGCTTTAAAATCAAGCGTGGTCAGACGGTCGGTCTTATCGGCGGTACGGGTTGCGGTAAAAGTACGCTTGTCAACCTTATCCCCCGTTTTTACGATGCAACGCAGGGTACTGTAAGCGTTGACGGCAGAAATGTCAAGGACTATCCGTTCTTACAACTCCGTTCACAGATTGGTATTGTTCCACAGCAGTCAATTCTTTTCAAGGGAACAATCCGTGACAATATGAAATGGCAAAACGAAAATGCAACTGACGAGGATATTATAAAGGCTCTCAAAATTGCGCAGGCATACGAGTTTGTAAGCAAGCTGAACAAAGGGCTTGACAGCTTTGTTGAACAGGGCGGAAAGAACTTCAGCGGTGGACAGCGTCAGCGACTTTGCATTGCCAGAGCACTCACAGGCTCACCGAAGCTTCTCATTCTTGACGACAGCTTTTCGGCTCTTGACTTTGCAACAGATGCGGCACTCAGAAAGGCTTTGCGTGAAAACACAAAGGATATGACCGTGATAATCGTTACACAGCGTTGCTCAACAATCAAGAACGCAGACCTTATTCTTGTGCTTGATGACGGCAGAATTGTAGGCAAAGGTCCGCACGATGAACTGTTTGAAAGCTGCGAAACCTACCGTGAAATCTGTCTTTCACAGCTTAATGAAGAGGAGGCAAAAAGATGAAAAATTCAGCAAAAAAATCCTCCTCTGTAAAAAAGGTACTCAAAAAAATAAAGCCGTATTCGTTTTATCTGATTTTAGCTCTTGTGAGTGCAATCATCAGCGTTTCGCTCACGCTCTATATTCCGGTTCTCACAGGTAACGCAATCGACAACATCATTGACAAGGGCAATGTTGACTTTGCAAGCGTTATTCAGATTCTTGTGTACATCGGTGTAGGCATTGGCGGTGTGGCACTTTTCCAGTGGATTATGACCTACTTTACCAACATTGTCAGCTACCGCACTGTTCGTGACCTCAGAAGAGAGGTTTTTGAAAAATTCAACACAGTTCCCCTCTCCTACATTGACACAACACCTCACGGCGACCTTATCAGCCGAGTAATCAACGATGTTGACGCAGTTGGTGACGGTCTTACACAGATGTTTCTACAGCTTTTTTCGGGCATTGTTACCATTGTCGGCACGCTTGTATTTATGCTGACAATCAACTGGAAAATCGCCCTTGTGGTTGTTGTTCTCACACCGCTTTCGCTCTTTGTTGCGGCATTCATCGGCAAGATGACACACAACCGCTTTACCCGTCAACAGGCACTCAACGGTGACATCTCGTCATATGTTGAGGAGCATATCGGCAATCAGCGAATTGTAAAGGCTTTTTCATATGAGGACAGAGCCTTTGAAGAATTTGAAAAGTACAACGATGAACTTCTTGAAGTGGGATTCAAGGCGCAGTTTGCAGGCGCACTTGCCAACCCGTCAACAAGATTCGTAAACGCATTGGTTTATGCCGCAGTAGGCATTATGGGTGCTCTGTTTGCCGTTGCAGGCACACTTTCGGTCGGACAGTTATCATGCTTCCTTACCTACGCAAATCAGTACACAAAGCCGTTTAACGAGGTTACAGGCGTACTCACGCAGTTGCAGACAGGCATTGCGGCGGCAGGACGGGTTTTTGAAGTTCTTGAGGCAGATAACGAAATTCCCGACAACAGTACAAAAGAGCTTGAGCATTGCGAAGGCAATGTCAAGATTGAGAATGTAAACTTCTCCTACACAAAGGAAAAACCGCTCATCACAAACTTTTCGCTTGATGTCAAGAGCGGCAGTCACATTGCCATTGTCGGTCCGACAGGTTGCGGCAAGACAACATTCATCAATCTTCTTATGAGATTTTATGACACGGACAGTGGCAAAATCAGCATTGACGGTGTTGACATTATGGATATCACCCGTGACAACCTCAGAAAATGCTACGGAATGGTTCTTCAGGACAGCTGGCTGTTCAACGGAACGATTATGGAAAATCTGCGTTACGGCAACGAAAACGCAACCGAAGAAGAAGTTATTGCCGCTGCAAAGGCGGCATATGCGCACTCATTCATCCGCCGTATGTCTGACGGCTACAACACCGTAATCAGCGAGGACGGCGGTAATCTCAGTCAGGGACAGAAACAGCTTTTGTGTATTGCAAGGGCGATGCTTACAAATCCGTCAATTCTTATTCTTGACGAGGCGACTTCATCAATTGATACCCTTACCGAAATCCGTGTTCAAAAGGCTTTTGCCAAGATGATGAAGGGCAAGACGAGCTTTGTTGTTGCCCACAGACTTTCAACAATCAAGGAAAGCGATGTTATCCTTGTTATGAAGGACGGCAACATCATTGAACAAGGCACACACGAGGAGTTGCTCGCCAAAGGCGGATTCTATAACAAACTTTACAACAGTCAGTTTGCAAAACAGTAATACGGCGACGGTCACTGACCGCAAATCGAAACAATTGTAAAATCGTTTCGACAATAAACCGTATAACTGACTACTGCACTCGAACACACAATTTTCAACAAATCCGAAAATATATACAAAACGAGGTCATCAGCTAAAAACCGATGACCTCGTTTTGTATTATGAACTTTTAATCAGAAAGAGATTTTTCAACATTTATTATCGGATAAAGCTTTTCGTCAATTGACTTGATTTTCTCGATTGCACTCTGTTTAATCTGTCTTTCTGTAAGGTCAAGTCCATACGGAATAACCATATCAAAGACAACATTTGTATGCGTACTGCCCTTTACAATTCTGAAATCGTGGATTGAATACTCCGGATTAAGCTCACACAAGCCCTCCTCCACCTTCATTTTAAGTTCATTTGTGAACGCATCGTTTGAGGCAATCGGATCCATATGTATGATTGCAAAACAGTTGTACCTGTTTTCAAGCTGTTTTTCGGTCAGGTCAATTGCGTCATGTGCTTCAAGGATATCCTCATCACACGGCACTTCTGCATGGAGTGAAACAAAGCATCTGCCCGGACCGTAATCATGAATAATCAAATCGTGGATACCTACAATCATATCATTTTTCAATACTGTTTCCTTGATTTCATCAACAAATTCGGCATCCGGAGCTTTGCCGAGGAGCGGAGAGAGGCTTTCTCTGAATGTGCTGACACCCGTAAAAAGTATGAACAGCGAAACACACACGCCGAGCCAACCGTCAATCTGAACTCCTGTTGAGGCAGAAATAAGCAATCCGATTATTACAACCGAGGTTGCAATACAATCGGTCAAAGAATCGAGTGCCGCCGCCTTGAGTGCGGTTGAATTTATCTTTCTCGACAATCCCGAATTAAAAAAGTACATCCATAATTTTACGAAAATTGACGCAATCATTATTGCGAGTGAAAGCGTTGAAAATGCCGTTTTATCCTCGGGAGTAATTATCTTTTCTATCGAACTTTTTATAAGCTCAACACCCATTAAAAGGATTACAACGGAAATTCCCAAGCCTGCCACATACTCATAACGACCGTGACCGAACGGATGCTCTCTGTCGGCAGGACGGCTTGCAAGCTTAAATCCGAGGAATGTAACAACCGAACTGCCTGCGTCCGAAAGGTTGTTGAGGGCGTCGGCAATGACGGAAACCGATGCCGAAACAATTCCGGCAAACAATTTTCCTCCGAACAGTAACAGGTTAAGGATTATTCCGCAAACACCCGAAAGGTTGCCATAGGCAGTTCTAACCTTTGGATTATCGCAATTGTCGCTGTCTTTAACGAACAGCTTTACAAGTAATTTTGTCAAATAAAACACCAACTAAAATTTATTTACAGCGAATCGTTTCGGCTGAAAACATCGGCAACCTCCGTAATTGAAATGTACGCTTTCTTGTCGATTTCACGCACAATTTCCTTCAGCTTGCCAATCTGGAAACGGTTGACAACAAAGTAAATCATCACCTTGTCCTTGCCTGAATATCCGCCCTGAGCCTGCATTACGGTAACGCCGCTTTGAAATTCCTCCGAAAGTGCGTTACAAATTTCATCGCAACAGCTTACAGACGCAATAATCGTTGCCGCCTTTGCCCTGTCAAAACCTTCAACAATAAAGTCAATCGTTTTAAGTGCGGCAAAATATGTAACAATCGAATAAAGCGGAAGAATCCAGCTTTGCAGAATGAAACCGCATACAACATAAAGTACGATATTGTATGCCATAACGAATGAACCAACCGATACACCGATTTTCTTCGCAAAGATTACTGCCATAACCTCTATACCGTCCATTGCACCACCAAATTTGATTGCAAGACCGCTGCCTATACCCGAAATCACACCGCCGAACACGGCACAAAGGAGCAAATCGGTTCCCGCAAGCGGAGACGCCATACTGACATCAACGGGCAGAACATCGGTTATCAGCCATGAAACGAACGAATAAACTGCAACCGTATAAATTGCATAAAATGTAAACTTCTTTCCCTGCTTTTTAAGTCCGAACAAAAACAGCGGCAGGTTGAAAATTATAAGAAAAAGTGAAAGCGACAGGCTTTCGGGTGTAAGTTGTGCGGCAAGCATAGCCGTACCTGAAATTCCGCTGTCGTAAAGGTTCACGGGATTAAGAAATATTGTAATTCCAAACGCATTGATAATTCCGGCAATTGTGAGAAAAAGCATATTTTTGATTTTGATGGTCTTTCTCGCTCTTTGTAAAAGATTTTTCATTGTCATCATCCTTTGCAATAAATTTCCGTCCCCACCATTCACATAAGTATAGCCTAATTGTATCACAATAATGATATTTACGCAAGAAAAGCAAAAGGCACCGAAAAATCGGTGCCTTAATCAGCTTATTGATTATTCCTGAGAGTCAGCCTTGGCTTTCTCAATAATTTTTTGAGCAACATTTGCAGGAGTATCCTCATAGCGGACAAACGCAAATTCAAATGATCCTCTGCCCTGTGTTACCTGACGAATGTAGGTTGCAAAGTCATCCATTTCTGCCATAGGAACTTCCGCCTCAACAATCTGCGTTCCGTTCTCACCCGGCTGCATACCGAGTACACGACCTCTGCGCTTGTTGACCTCGCCCATTACGTCACCCATATTTGCATCGGGAACATTGGCTTTAAGGCTTCCGATTGGCTCAAGAAGCGTCGGAGAGGCATTCGGGATACCGTTCTTATAAGCAAGAGATGCCGCTGTCTTGAATGACATCTCGGAGGAATCAACGGGATGATATGAACCGTCATAAAGAGTAGCCTTGATGCCTACCATAGGATAACCTGCAAGAACACCCTTCTTGATTGAATCCTGAAGTCCCTTTTCAACAGCAGGGAAGAAATTTTTCGGAACTGCACCGCCGACAACTCTTTCGGCAAATACAAGACCGTCCGAATCACACGGCTCAAATTCAATCCACACATCGCCGAACTGACCGTGACCGCCTGACTGCTTTTTATATCTGCCCTGTGCGGAAACCTTTTTGCGGATAGTTTCTCTGTATGCAATCTTCGGATTTTTGAGGACTGCGTCAACATTATACTTTGTTTTAAGTCTTGAAATTACAACATCAAGATGTTGTTCGCCGAGTCCCGAAATTAACATTTCATGGGTTTCGTGGTTTGAAACGAGCTTGATTGTCGGATCTTCGTCTGCAAGCTTTGCAATGCCCTGAGCAACCTTATCCTCGTCACCCTTCTTTGCGGGATACACAGCCATTGTATATGATGATGACGGATAGTCGATTCCGTCAAGAACAACCTTTCTGAGAGGCGAACAGAGTGTGTCGCCTGTTTTTGTTGATGCAAGCTTCGGGATTGCGCCGATGTCGCCTGCACCGATGTACGGAACATCCGACTGCTTTTTACCGCTTACGGAAAGCACCTTTGTAATTCTCTCCTGTGCGCCTGTACGCATATTGATGAGAGGAGCGTCCGAGCTTACCTTGCCCGAAACAACCTTTACATATGAAAGTCTGCCGATGAACGGGTCTGCAACCGTCTTGAATACGATTGCGGCAGCCGCACCGCCGTCATTAACCGAAACATCAACGGGTTCACCGTCAAGGTCAACACCGATTTCACCGCTCTTGTCAGCCGCTGACGGAGCAAGCCATGTAAGGCTGTTCAAAAGCTGATCAATTGCGAATGTATTATGAGCGTCACCGCAGAATACGGGACAGATTGTGCCGTCCTTAACACCCTGACTTACACCGAGAATGATTTCTTCGGGAGTAAACTCCTCACCCATAATAAACTTGTCAAGAAGTTCCTCGCTTGTTTCGGCAACAGCCTCCTTGATAGCCTCACGCAAGCCCTCAAGCCTGTCGCCCATATCAGGAAGCGCAGTCTGTTTTACACTGCCGTCTGTGCCGTACTCATAAGCCTTGTAATCAAACAAATTAACATAAGTATTTGCCTGACCGTCAACAATGTACGGAACAACAACAGGACAAACAGACGGACCGAATGTAGCCTTCAAGCTCTCGAATACACGATAGAAACGGGCGCTTTCGTCGCAAAGACCGTTTACAAAGAACACCTTTGTAAGCCCTGCCTTTGTTGCCGCCTCAACTGCCTTTTCGGTACCTACACAGACACCGTCCTTGCCAGAAACAACGATGAGCGCTGTGTCAGCCGCTCTCATGCCCTCTGCAACACCGCCTGCAAAATCAAAAAGGCCGGGGGTGTCGATTAGGTTGATTTTTGTATTTTTCCATTCAATCGGTGCAACCGCCGTCATAATTGAAGTCTGTCTTTTAATCTCCTCGCTGTCAAAATCAAGGACTGTGTTGCCGTCTGCAACCTTACCGAGTCTTTCGCTCATCTTCGAGAGATAGAGTATTGACTCCGCAACCGAGGTTTTGCCGCTGCCGCTGTGTCCTGCGAGGGCAATATTAAGAATTTTTTTAGCGTCATATTGTTTCAAAAGTGAAATCCCCTTTCGTAAAATTTCTATTCTAATCAAGCTTATTTCGACAAAATTAAACAATAGTGTCAATTAATACGGAATTATTATAGCATATTTGTATAAAATAAACAACCGAATTATGGCAAAATAAAAAAATTCACCCTTTGCCCAAATGGACAAGGGGTGAATTGTGCAACTTGCTTTTTTATTTTATGTTAAGCTGAAAAATATACAGATTTTTGCAAGGTCAATTGTGCATTTTAACGATTGAGCTTTCTGAAAAAACAATTTTTGACAAAAGGAAAGGCTCTCAAAACGAGAGCCTTGAAAACTTGATTATTCGAGAACCGCACCCTGTGCGCCTGATGTAACAAGCTTTGCATAACGAGCAAGGTAGCCTGTTGTAATCTTTGGCTGACGGGGCTTCCATTCTGCCTTACGCTTTGCAAGCTCTTCGTCAGAAACGAGGAGATTGATTGTGTTTGCAGGAATGTCGATTTCAATCATATCGCCCTCTTTAACAAGTGCGATTGGACCGCCGACTGCTGCCTCGGGAGATACATGACCGATAGCCGCACCTCTTGTTGCGCCTGAGAAACGGCCGTCTGTGATAAGAGCAACACAGTTGCCGAGACCGCTGCCCATAATAGCGGAAGTCGGGTTGAGCATTTCTCTCATGCCCGGACCGCCCTTAGGACCTTCGTATCTGATAACAACAACCTCACCGGGATTGATTTTGCCGTCATAAATTGCACTGAGAGCGTCCTCTTCGCAGTCAAACACTCTTGCCGCACCCTTGTGGTGCATCATTTCCTCTGCAACGGCACTTCTCTTAACAACAGAACCGTCAGGAGCAAGGTTACCCTTGAGAACAGCAATACCGCCTGTCTTGCTGTATGGATTTGTAACAGGGCGAATGATGTCCGTATCCTTGATTTCACAACCCTTAATGTTCTCGCCTACAGTCTTGCCTGTTGCCGTGATAAGGTCTGTGTCAAGAAGTCCAACCTTTGTAAGCTCGTTCATTACGGCATAAACACCGCCTGCCTCGTTAAGATCCTCCATATATGTGTGACCTGCAGGAGCAAGGTGACAAAGGTTAGGAGTCTTTTTGCTGATTTCATTGGCAATGTCAAGGTTAAGCTTAACACCTGCCTCTTTTGCGATTGCAGGAAGGTGGAGCATTGTATTTGTTGAACAGCCGAGAGCCATATCAACAGTAAGAGCATTCATAAATGCTTTTTCCGTGAGAATGTCACGAGGACGGATATCCTTTTCAAGAAGTTCCATAACCTTCATACCGGCGTGCTTTGCAAGCTTGATTCTGTCTGAGTAAACAGCAGGAATTGTGCCGTTACCCTGAAGTCCCATACCGATTGCCTCGGTAAGACAGTTCATACTGTTGGCGGTGTACATACCCGAACATGAACCGCATGACGGACAAGCCTTGTTTTCAAACTCGGCAAGCTCTTCGGCAGTAATCTTGTTTGCCGTGTAAGCGCCGACTGCCTCAAACATACTCGAAAGACTTGTCTTTTTGCCCTTAACATGACCTGCAAGCATAGGACCGCCGCTTACGAAAACTGTCGGAACATTAATTCTTGCGGCAGCCATAAGCATACCCGGAACATTCTTGTCGCAGTTAGGAACCATTACAAGTGCGTCAAACGCATGAGCCTTTGCCATAGCCTCTGTTGAGTCTGCGATAAGCTCACGGGTTACGAGAGAATACTTCATTCCCTCATGTCCCATAGCAATACCGTCACAAACAGCGATTGCAGGGAATACAATCGGAACACCGCCTGCAAGAGCAACACCCTGCTTAACGGCGTCAACAATCTTATCTATATTCATATGTCCCGGAACGATATCGTTCTTGGAACTTACAATACCGATAAAAGGTTTCTTAATTTCTTCTTCGGTAAGACCGAGAGCATTCAAAAGCGAACGCTGAGGTGCGGTACTTACGCCGTCCTTTATAACTGAACTTTTCATTGTAAACACCCTTTCCATAATTATCAAATCGGAACAAAATTCACATACAGCCCTTCAATTGTTCCATAATAAAACACAGTGAAAATTTCTGTATCGTTAATCTTAATTTTAGCACATCGGCTGTTCAAAATCAAGTAGAGAACCTATATTGCCAAAATCATTTATTGCGGCTCAATCGTTGATTATTCTGCCCTTTTCAACATTGGGCATAATAAAGTTATCCCTTGAATATTCCCACAGCTTTTTTGAGCCGTCGGCGGTGTTTTTGTTGCGGTTAAGGATACTGTGCAGGTGAACAATATGCTCTACCCACGCCTTGCCGTCGGTTGCATCATTGAGCATGGCGGGCTGAATGTTATCCATTGTGTGTGCAAACTTTGCTTCGGCTGTTTCACCGCTTTCAAATTCAAGCCACAGATTCATCATCTTTTCGCCCTGATCTTCCGGAAGAAGTCCGAAAATTCTTTTTGCGGCTTTCATTTCACGCTCTGCCTGAGTTTTCTTGGCTTCCTCATCATAGGCATATGTATCGCCTGCGTCAATCTCGACAATATCGTGAATCAGGAGCATTGTCATTGTTTTAAGCACATCAATTTCCGAATTTGCATATTCGGAAAGCATGACGGTCATTATCGCCATATGCCATGCGTGCTCGGCATCGTTTTCCTTTTTTCGAGCATCGGAAAGGTAGGTTTGACGGGTAATGAATTTTTCCTTATCAATTTCCTTTATAAAATCAAATTGTTTTTCAATTCTTGATTTCTCCATAATGTTCCCTCTTAAAATTCAGGCCTGCACATGGGCATAGTGCAGGCTTTATGTGATTATTTATTTACTACAGGAAGTTTGGTTTTATCGTATTCATCCAGTCTGTTGCCGTAAAGGTAATAGTTCGTTTCTTTTACAACAACAGGCGAAAGCACAACTACGGCAATAAGGTTGGGAATTGACATAAGTGCATTGAAGATGTCAGCCATTGTCCAAACAAGGTCGAGCTTGATAACAGGACCGATGAGAAGAATAAATACAAAAATCAGCTTGTAAGGAATCATACCGCCTCTGCCGAAAAGATATTCAACACAGCGTTCACCGTAGTATGACCAGCCGAGGATTGTTGAATATGCAAAAGCGGCAATACCGATAACAAGAATCGGTGTGCCGACTACGGGAATCTGCTGAAAGGCTTTGTATGTAAGGTCGCCGCCGTCGGAAACATCAATTGCAGGATTTTTGATAATTGAGCTTACAAGCACAAGACCTGTCATAAGACAAACAACAACCGTGTCCCAGAAAGTGCCTGTTGAAGAAATCATAGCCTGACGAACAGGGTTTCTTGTCCGAGCGGCAGAGGCAACTATCGGAGCAGAACCCATACCGGATTCGTTACTGAAAAGACCTCTTGCAATACCGTAACGAGCGGCAAGCATAAGGCTTGAACCGAGGAAACCGCCTGCAACGGACTTGAGAGAAAATGCGTCCTGAAAAATCATTTCAAATGTCTTACCGAGAACATCAAAGTTCATGCCGAGGATAATAAGACAGCCGAGAACATAGAAAACAGCCATAAACGGTACAAGGAGTTCGCAAACTCTTGAGATTGACTTGATGCCTCCGAAAATTACAACGGCTGTAATTGCGGCAACAAGAACACCTACAATAATCGAAATAACCGAAGCGTCCTGACCGAAAAGATTCACCGTACCAAGGTCAAAGGTGTTGTTCATAATGTTTGAAATCGCATTAACCTGAACACCCGAACCGATGCCGAAAGATGCAAGCAATGCAAAAAGTGCAAAAAGAACGGCGAGGATTTTGCCGAGAGTCTTAAACTTAAATCCTCTTTCAAGGGCATACATGGCACCGCCGAGCATTCTGCCGTCAGAGGTCTTTACTCGATACTTAACACCGATGAGCGACTCGGAATACTTCGTTGCGATACCGAAAACACCGGTGAGCCAGCACCAGAGAACCGCACCGGGGCCGCCGAGTGCAATTGCAGTACCTACGCCTATGATATTACCCGTGCCGATTGTTGAGGCAAGCGCTGTTGCAAGAGCCTGAAACGGGCTGATGTCACCGTCTGAATCGGGATCCTTTGTCACCGAAAGTTTGATTGCCTTAAAAGTTTTTCTCTGTACAAATTTTGTGCGAATTGTGAGAAAAATGTGAGTTCCGAGAAGAAGGATAATCATAAACCAACCCCACAGGAAGTCATTGAAGCCATTCATCACAGCTGAAATCGCATCCCACATATTGTACGCCTCCTTGTTTTAGTATAAACCTACCCTGTTTAATATACAAAAGCAAAGCCTGCTTTATGTCCGTTAATATTTTTTAGAAAAATCGTTTTACATCAATAAGGTTGTCTGCAACTCCGTAAAGAAGGGGAATTGCCTCTGCACTCGGACGGTCAAGGTCGGGAACCATAACCGTTTTACACCCTGCCGAGCTTGCCGACTTTATACCGTTGAGCGAGTCCTCAAGTGCAATGCAGTTTTCGGGAGCAAGTCCGAGTTTTTCTGCGGCATAAAGATAAATATCGGGTTCGGGCTTTCCTTTTGCAACCATTGACGCACAAACTATTTCGTCAAAATAATCGTAAAGACCGAGAGCCGAAAGATATTTTTTCGTTCTCTCCGGAGCGGTTGCGGTTGCAAGGGCAACCCTGTAGCCGTTCTGCTTTAAAAAGCCGAGAAATTCAGCGGCACCGGGCTTTGATTCAATGCCGTTTTCCGAAATAAACTTATCCATAAGCTCAATTCGCTTATCGTGAACTTTGCAGTAGTCAAAATCCTCTCCGAAAAAGCCCTTTAATTTTGCAATTGCAAACGGGCGAGCCATTGAGCGAATACTTAAAGCGTGGTGCGTTTCCATAGGATAGCCGTAAAAATTTGCCGCCTCACACCAAAAACGGACATACAGCTTTTCTGTGTCAAGAATGACACCGTCCATATCGGAAATAATACCTTTTATATCAGGATTCATATTTTACCTCCCGATTTTTTTAGATTCATATTTACAAACGCAATTCCGAGTGAAATCAGAATAAGCGAGATGAGCGTTTCGATTCTGAAAACATTTTCACCGAGCATAAGTCCCGACAAAACTGTTCCGAACACGGGAACAAGCAGATTGAAAACGGAAATTCTGCTTGCATCATGAAATTTGAGAAGTGCTGTCCAGAGCGAAAATGCCGCCGCTGATACGAACGCAAGCCAGAGCAACACGGAAACACTTTCAACATTTATCAAACCAATACTGCCACCGCAGCATATGCCCGACACAAGCAATATAAAACCGCCTGTTAAAAGCTGAAAAGCGGTTACAGGAAACGGATCTCGTCCTGTTGTGACTTTTTTCGCAATGATGTTGCCTGCCGCCGCAGATATTGTTGAAAAGAGAATCATCATATCGCCGAACCAAGTGTCCGTGCTGACAGTTCCGCCGAAATTGATTGCGATAATTCCGCCGAATCCGAGAATACAACCGATAATTTTCATCAGCGTGAGCCTGTCGTTTTTGAAAAACAACGGCACGAAAAGTACGGTAAAGAACGACGCACAAGCCGTTATTATAGAGGTGTTCGTTCCGCTTGTAAAACCGATTCCGATGTATGTAAAAATATACTGCAATCCTGTCTGCACCACTCCGAGTGAACAGACGGGCAGTATATCTTTTTTTGAAAGCGTCGGCGGTTTTCTTTTTGATATCCACAAAAAGAGAAACACCATAAATCCCGCCAACATAAAGCGCATTCCTGCAAAAATCAGCTTTGAGCCGATATCCGACTCCTCAATCTCAAAAGCAGAGTAGCCGACCTTTATAAACGGAAAAGCCGTTCCCCACAAAAGTGTGCAGAAAATTGCCGTTAAATATGCTATTTTTTTATTTTGTAACAGTTTCATTTTATTCATCCGGAAAAATTAACAATATCAGTTATAGTATACCATAAAAATCAAAAAAAGAAAACCTTACAATTTCAAAAATTGGTTTATTCCGTAAACAGAATTTGCACCGTCACAACAGGCGGTTATAATTTGTCGCAGATTTTTTGTGCGGATATCCCCTGCAACAAAAATTCCCGACACGGATGTCTGACAGGTTTCATCAGCAATCACATAGCCGTTGTCATCAGTTTTTACAAAACCCTTGACACATTCGGTTCTCGGTTCAAGACCTACCGCAACAAAAACTCCGTCAGTTTTCAGAATTTTCTCATTGTCAAGCGTAACCGATTTAACCTTTTCGTCACCGTCAATTCTCACAACATTGGTGTTGTAAAGAATTTTGACATTGCCAGATTTTTCAAGCTTTTGCACAAGCACTCTGTCGGCTTTTAATGCGTCGCCCCTGTGAATAAGAAAAACCCGTTTGCATATATGAGAAAGATAGGTCGCCTCGGTAACGGCGGTGTTTCCTCCGCCGATTACCGCCACTGTTTTGTCTTTGAAAAAATAGCCGTCACACACGGCACAATAGCTTACTCCTCTGCCCTCAAACTTATTTTCACCGTCAATTCCCAATTTTTTGTGGGTTGCGCCCATGCAGAGAATAACAGATTTTGTCTTGACCTCGCTGTCGGAACATTCAAGGATAAAACCCTCATAATTTTTTCTTATGCCGACAAGGGATTGTCTGACAAAATTTGCACCGAATGACTTTGCGTGTGAATAAAAGTGCTGAATGAGGTCAAAGCCTGCAATATCGCTGAAGCCCGTGTAGTTTTCAACCGCATCCGTGAGGGCAATTGAACTGCCCTCGGGTGATGACGGATCAAGCACAATGCAGTCAAGTCCGCTCCGTGAGGCATAGAGTGCCGCCGTAAGTCCTGCCGCACCTCCGCCGACAATTACAAGGTCATACAAAACTCTCACCCGTTTTTTCGGAGATTGCAGAGATTATCCGTTCTTCGGTCTGAACACCCGACATACGCAAAATTTCGTTGCCGTCTTTAAAGAGCAAAAGTGCAGGAATTCCCGATACACCGTAGCGTTCTGTCAATTCGGGATTTTCGTCAACATTGACCTTGACGGTTTCAAAATATGCTTTGTATTTGTCACCGATTTCTTCTATTACAGGCGAAAGCATTCTGCACGGTGAACACCATTCGGCATAAAAATCGGCAAGCACCGGCTTTGATGATTTTATTAAGCTTTCAAATTCATTTTTCCGTATGTTTTGAATCACAATATCACTCCGTAAATCGTTTTTACTATTGTTCCCGATTTAAGGGTAATTATTATATCTTTGTCTGCACATTCAAATTATGTGTAACGGCAAACCGATTTTATTGTAAAAAGTCGAAAAAAGTCCCCTCGAAAAATCGAGAGGACTTTAAATTTTTTTAATTTTGCAAATTGCAATAGCAACAAATATTTTTGACAATTTTTGTATTGATTTATTTTAAGGCAATGTCATTCAGAATACAAATTCCTCAAAGCCGAAATTTCTTTGGCATAACCGTCAAGCTCGTTCGGGGTTTCAAGGAAAAACGGAAGATTTCGCAAATTTTCATTATTTATAATTTTCCCGAACGCATCAATTCCGATGTAGCCCTCGCCTATTTTCTGATGTCTGTCCTTGTGGTTGCCGATAGGATTCATACTGTCATTGAGATGAATCGCCTTGAGTCTTTCAAGCCCGATTACACGGTCAAATTCTTCAAGAACTCCGTCAAGATTATTCACAATGTCATAGCCGGCGTCAAAAACATGGCAGGTATCAAGGCAGACGCCGATTTTATCGTTTCGCTCCACATGGTTGATAATCATACGCAGTTCTTCAAAGGTTCTGCCGACCTCCGTGCCTTTGCCCGCCATTGTTTCAAGCAATACCGTGGTTGTCATATCATCGAACATTGCAGTATTCAACGCTGTGCCGATTTGCTCAACCGCAGTTTTAACGCCCTGTCCCGTGTGACTGCCGGGGTGAAAGTTGTAAAGATTATTCGGGAGATATTCCATTCGTTTCAAATCATCCGTAAGCGTGTTCAGAGCAAATTCACGGGTTTCGGGTTTTGCCGAACAGAGGTTCATTGTGTATGGTGCATGGGCAAGAATTTTTGCAAAATTATTTTCCGTCATAAGTTTTATAAGTGCATTGACATCTTCGATATCAATTTTTCTTGCAGATCCGCCACGAGGGTTGCGTGTAAAAAATTGAAATGTGTTTGCTCCGATTGAAAGTGCATCTCTGCCGATTGCGTAAAAACCTTTTGATATTGAAAGATGAGAGCCGATATTAAGCATATTTTCTCCTTTTGCGTTAATTATTTGCAGTAAGCGGTTTATCGTAAAGAAAAAAGCCTCTCTGTCAAAAGACAAAAAGGCTTTAGTTGGTCGGGATGACAAGACTTGAACTTGCGACTCCACGCCCCCCAGACGTGTGCGCTACCAAACTGCGCTACATCCCGTTGCAACATTAATATTTTAACAAACACTGCGAGCGTTGTCAAGATGTTTTAAAAACTTTTTGAATATTTTTGCACCCTGAATTAAAAAAGCAAAACGGACACTGCCGATTGACAGTGTCCGAAAAATGCTTAATCAAAGATTAATTCGTTAAAATCAGTCTTCTTTCTTCTTTCTTGCAAGGAACATAACGCCTGCTGCTGAAACCATAAGACCTGCCATTACGAAAACGATAGTTGTTTCAACACCTGACTTAACTGCACCTGTGCTTGAAGAACCTGAACCTGATGAGCTTGAGCCACCTTTGCTTGAAGAAGAACTTGAACCGTTGCTTGAGCTGCCGCCTGTTGCCTTAGCACCTGACTTCTTAGCGTTGTCAAGCTTATCTTTATCTGGCTTCTTACCTGTTGTAGGATCTGTGCAACCTGAGAGAATCTTCTCAACTGCAGGAGCAATCTTATCCTTATCAGCGTTGTTTGTAGCATTGAGCTTATCTGTTACAGCACCCATAACATCTACAGGGCTAACCTTGAGTTCGTTAAGAAGGTTCTGTGTAAGACTTGTCTTAGCCTCATCATTGTAGTAAGCGATGAGGTATGTAGCCATCATTGTTACATCTGATTCGCCCTCAGGGAAAGCAGAACCAACAATCTTACCTGTTGATGTAATCTTCTTTTCAGGACCGCAGTCTGAGTTGTTCTGCCACTTAGCTTCGTTTGCCTTCTTTTCTGAATCCTCAGGGTTTTCAATCTGATTACCTGTGCAATAAAGTGTGTCACCGATGCAGTTGCCGCTCATGATAGCGTTGTATGATTGCATACCTGTGTTAGCACTAAAGATTACACAGTAAACTCTTCCGTCTGACTTAGAGATTGTGTTGCCTGTATTTGAAAGATCATATGTAGCGATACCTGTTGAAGAATCGTACTTACATTTTTCTTTCTTTGACTGCCATGTCGGCCAATCGCCTGTACCGTCAGCTCTCCAAATATGACAGAATACTGTCTTAACATTATTCCAGCCTGACTTCTTAACATCAAACTTAACAACATTGCCTGCTTCAACTTCTGAAGAAGCGTCAGCTGAAACGTCTGATGAACCGTCGGCTGAAACCTCGCCTGACTGATCTGCTGCTGCAGCAACAGCAGCGTCATCCTCTGCTTCTGCAGCGCTTGCTGTGATGGCAGCTGAACTGCACATTACTGCTGCTGCAAGAAAAAGACCTGCAATTTTCTTGAACATTTTTAATCTCCTCCTAAAATTGTTCATAAATATCCAAGATAGATTTTCATATCTTAGTATTGCTTATTATACTATAAAAATAACAAAACTGCAATAGTTTTGGTTTAAAACCGTTTTTGTTAATTGCACAAGATTTTATGTAACCGTTTGGCTATTTTCCACAATTCAACCGGCAAGCAAGCCATAAATACACATTAAACGATTATTTTAACATTGCATAAACAGTTTCTTTTACGCTGTCAAGAGCCTCTGAAATCTTCTCAGGCTGTTTAGCACCTGCCATAGCCATATCGGGCTTTCCGCCTCCGTTGCCTCCGGCCTTCTGAGCAACAGCCTTTATGATTTTGCCTGCATTTGCACCGAGAGCAAGAGCCTCTTTACCGCAGGCTGCGGCAAATGTCACCTTGCCATCATTTTCAGTTGCAAGAACACATACGCACTTCGGGGCAAAATCTCTTGCCTTTTCGCACATTGTGCGAAGAATGTCGGCATTAGCCTTGTCAATTCTGCCTGTTACCACTCTTACACCGTTTTCCTCCGTTGTGCCTGCAAAAAGCTGACCGATCTGAGCAACGGCAAGCTTTGAATTAAGCTCGTTGATTTCTCTCTGCTGTTCCTTGATAAGCTGTTCAGCCTTCTGAACACCCTCAACAACTGCCTTTGGATTTGCAATTTTGAGTAATGAGCAAACATCCATAATAACAGCACTCATACCGTTGATGTACTTGAGAACGCCCATACCTGTGAGAGCCTCAATTCTTCTTACACCTGCGGCAACCGAACCCTCCTGTCTGATTCTGAAAAGACCGAGGTTTGCGGTATTCTTTACATGTGTACCGCCGCAGAATTCAACAGAGAAGTCGCCTGCGCTTACAACACGGACAACATCGCCGTACTTTTCACCGAAGAGTGCCATTGCGCCGAGCTTTTTAGCCTCTTCAATAGGCATTTCCTGTGTTGTAACGGGGATTGCCTCAAGAATCTTTTTATTTACAAGATTCTGAACCTCAATAAGTTCCTTTGCCGTGAGAGCCTCAAAGTGAGTAAAGTCAAAACGGAAGTAATCGTCTGAAACAAGCTGACCTGCCTGCTGAACATGGTTGCCGAGAACCTCACGGAGAGCCGACTGAAGAAGGTGAGCCGCTGTGTGGTTTCTTGTAATATCCGCACGGCGCTCTTCATCAACAGCAGTTGAAACCTCTGCACCTACATTGATGCTGCCGCTCTTTACTGTACAAGCGTGAAGGTAAATTGTGCCTGACGGATTCTTTGTTGTGTTGTCAACATCAGCTGAAAAACTGCCAGACTCCATAACACCTGTGTCGCCAACCTGACCGCCGCCTTCTCCGTAGAACGGAGTTTTGTCGAGAACGATGATAGCATTTTCGCCCTCACCGATACTGTCAACTCTCACACCGTCCTTAACGATTGCAAGAACCTTTGAAGTTGACTTGAGGTCTGTGTAGCCTACGAATTCTGTATTTGCAACATCCGAAAGGTCTGTTGTGTCAGAAATCCAAGCGTCTGCACCGGCGTTCTTTCTTGCGTCACGGGAACGCTTTTTCTGCTCCTTCATAAGCTCACGGAAACGATCAACATCAACCTTGATGCCTTTTTCCGAAAGAATTTCTTTTGTAAGGTCAATCGGGAAGCCGTAGGTATCGTTAAGCTTAAATGCGTCCTCACCGCTGAGAACCTTAACATCTTCGCTGTCCATAATGCCGTTGAGCATCTTAAAGCCCTGATCAATTGTCTTGGCAAAGCTTTCTTCCTCAACCTTGATAACCTTTGTAATGAACTCCTGCTTTTCCTTGAGTTCGGGATAAGCTGTGAGATTTTCCTTGATAACCGTATCGCAAACCTTATAAAGGAAAGGCTCGTTGTAACCGAGAAGTCTGCCGTGACGAGCGGCTCTTCTGAGCAAACGGCGGAGCACATAGCCCTTGCCCTCATTTGACGGAAGAACACCGTCACCGATCATAAATGTTGTACTGCGGATATGGTCTGTGATAACACGGAGCGAAATATCGCTCTTTTCATTTTTGCCGTACTCAACACCTGTAATCTGTGAGATGTGTTTCATAATGTTCTGAATTGTGTCAACAAGGAAAAGGTTGTCAACACCCTGCATAACACAGGCAAGTCTTTCAAGTCCCATACCTGTATCAATGTTCGGATGTTCAAGAGGAGTGTAGTTACCCTTGCCGTCATTCTCAAACTGAGTAAATACAAGGTTCCAAACCTCAACAAAACGGTCGCATTCACAGCCTACATGACAGTCGGGTCTGCCGCAGCCCTTTTCGTCACCACGGTCAAAGTAAATTTCCGAACAAGGACCGCATGGACCTGAACCGTGTTCCCAGAAGTTATCTTCCTTGCCGAGTCTTACCATATGTGACGGATCAACGCCGACTTCTTTTGTCCAAATGTCAAAAGCCTCGTCATCGTCCTCATAGATTGAAACATAGAGCTTTTCGGGAGGCATCTCAAGAACCTTTGTAAAGAATTCCCATGCCCATGCTGTTGCCTCGTGCTTAAAATAGTCGCCGAATGAGAAGTTACCGAGCATTTCAAAGAATGTACCGTGACGGGCTGTGATGCCGACACGCTCAATGTCGGGAGTACGGATACATTTCTGACAGGTTGTAACACGCTTGCGAGGAGGAGTTACCTCACCTGTAAAATATTTTTTCATAGGAGCCATACCGCTGTTGATGAGCAGAAGGCTGTTGTCGTCCTTTGGAACAAGCGAAAAGCTGGGAAGTCTTAAACAACCCTTTGATTCAAAGAATTCAAGGAACTTTTCTCTTAATTCGTTAAGTCCTGTCCACTTCATAAAAAATCTCTCCTTATACAAATTCACAGGGGAATACAATATTCGTTCAAATTTGTTTAAAGTATGCAACCGAGCAAAATAAAAAATCCCATTGTATAAAAATACAATGGGACAGGAATATCCTGCGGTACCACCCAAATTGACGCCAAGCGTCCGCTTTGAGTAATCGTCATATAGATTACATTTCCTTAACGCAGAAATACGCTGTGCTTAATCACACAGAGCTCAGGGGCAGCGCACCGAAACTTCACATAAAAGCCTTGCACCAAAACGGCTTTCTCTCTGAAATGCTGACATTTCGGTTAATCCCGTCACAGCCGAATATTGTAATTCAATTGTAGCAAATAATTTAAATCGGAGCAACACTCTGCTTTGCTTGCAAGGAGCAGAGTTTGCGACAGATTGCAATCAAGTGCATAGGAGCGTCAGCTCCTCAGTATTTCAGCGAGAGATTTGCTCACGCTGAAAGGCTGAATTGTTCCCCACCGTTTTTAAGGTGGGGAACATCAGTACTTAGATTATAAAACTGTTTCTTTGCGTTGTCAATAGCAAAATTCGGGATTAATCACGCTTTTTTCTGATAACCGAGCCTGACGGAACGGGAGCGTTGCATTTCATTGTAAGTCTTTGCATCGGATGCGGCGCACTTTCAACGGGCATACCCTCGTCGGTTGTAAGTGATTCACACTTGATTTCAAACGGCACTCCGCTTGGCGGAAGTACATCAAGTGTGTCGCCCACATAGAATTTGTTGCGCTGAGTGATCACTGCGGTTGTGTCGTCAACAAGCTCTTCACACAATGCAACATTGTCATAATGACGGATATATCCTCCGTTGCCCGTAACCTGACCGGGTTCTCTGCCGAAATAGAAGCCTGTGTTGTACTCACGGTGGCTGATTTTTTCAAGCTCTTCCCTTATCCACGGTTTGAGAACATAATCGTCACCCTCTGCAAAATAATCGTCAACAGCGTGACGGTAAGCGTTTGTTGTAACAGCGACATAGTAAGCCGACTTTGCTCTGCCCTCAATCTTAAAGCTTGAAATACCTGCCTTTACAAGCTCGGGGATATGCTCAATCATACAGAGATCTCTTGAATTGTAGAGATATGTGCCGTCACCTGTTTCTTCAACAGGAAAATACTGTCCCTGACGGTTTTCTTCGTAAAGATGATACTTCCAGCGACACGGCTGAGCGCAGTCGCCGTGGTTCGCATCTCTGCCTGTCATATAGCTTGAAATAAGGCATCTGCCTGAAAATGAAACACACATTGCACCGTGTACAAAGCATTCAATTTCAAGCTCTTTCGGAACTTTTGCACGCATTTCGGCAATTTCATCAAGCGGAATTTCTCTTGCAAGCACAACCCTTGACGCACCCATATTGTAAAGCACATTTGCCGCCGCATAGTTTGTTACTCCCGCCTGAGTCGAAATGTGGCGCTGAACCTTTGGCGCATACTTTTTAGCCGCCTCAAAAACACCGAGGTCGGCAATGATGAACGCATCAACTCCGCAAGCCTGAGCATTTTCCATAAATTCCTGAAGATGAGGAATTTCATTATTGCGTGGAAGTGTGTTGCAGGTCACATGGATTCTTGCGCCCTTTGCGTGGGCAAGGTCACAAGCCTTTTTGAGCTGATCGTTATCAAAATTCTGCGGTGCGGAACGCATTCCGAACATTTTTCCTGCAAGAAAAACTGCATCTGCGCCAAAGTTTAAAGCGGATTTAAGGCAATCCATATCACCTGCCGGTGACAAAATTTCGGGTTTTTCAAAATTAGTTATCATAGCTTTCAATATACTCCAGATTTGCGTTTTGCTGTTCAAGTGTTGATGCGTAATAAGCCTGTCCCTTGCTGTCATGACAGAAGAAGTAATAATCCGAGCTGTTCGGATTGAGTGCGGCAATTATCGCATCCATACCGGGGTTGCAGATAGGGCCGTAAGGAAGTCCCTTCCTGTCATATGTATCATATCTGCTCTTGTAGGTGCTTCTGTCATTTTCGGGAACATCCTCAAGACTTCTGTACGGATAGAACTTTGTTGAATCAAGACCAAGACTTGACACGCCGAGACTGCTGTCGGCTGTAAGACGGTTGTGGAGGATTGAGGAAATGTAGTACATATCCTCTTTGTCAGCCGCCTCTGCCTGAATGATAGATGCAATTGTCATAACCTGATCAAGCGAATACTTTGTGTCGCTCTCTTCAACCATTTTCAAAACTGTTGTTTTCTTTGAATATCCGTCAACAGTCTGCTTTTCGTTAATCTTTGTTTCGTAGTTGTTGAGAAATTTGTAGATTACGGATTCTGCATTTTCATTTCTGTAGAATTCGTAGGTATCGGGATAGAGATAGCCCTCAAGCTTGTAGTAACGCTTGTCCGCATTTGTTTCAGCCTTGATAAAGTCAAAGTCGCTGTCAAACTTTTCGGAATTGCAAAGTGAAAGAAACTCGTCCCTGTCGCCCAAAGCACCGTTCTTTTCAAGAGTGTTGGCAATTTCAAGAACGCTTTCGCCCTCGGTAATTGTAACGGAAACCGTGTCGGTTCTGTTGTTGTTACTCGAAAGGAAGTTGATGATTGCCTCGTAGTCCATATTTCTGCGAATTTCATATGTACCCTGAGTAAAATCATCGGCAGACTTTGTGACATTGACAAAAAGCTTGAAATATGACGGCTCACCGATTACTTTATTGTCAACAAGTACCTTTGTAACATCGTCAACAGTCGGATTTTCGGGGATTTCAATTTTCACGGTTGAGGAGTCGGTTCTGTTCACGGCAAGCAAATCGTTCATGCCTGTTATTATATATACAGCCGCCATTGCTCCGACAATTAAAACCGAGATAATCCAGATAAAGCGGAATGTTCTGCGATTATACTTGTTCTTTGCTTTAAGAGCCTTTTTTTCTTCCTTTTTCTTCTGCTTTAAAACCTGCTTTGATTCACGTGCCATTTGCTTTTTGACATCCTGACCGCTGTATGAATTAAGGTTTGACGGTTCATCCTCAGATTTGACGAAATTATCGTCCTCATACTCGCTTTCATCAATATTAAGTTTAAAGTTTTCGGCTCTTCTGCGACGCTGAGCGTTAAGCTCCTGTTCGCTCATATTAAAATTATCAGGGTTCATAATGTATCATTCCTTTACAAACTCGTTATTTGTTCGGTTGGTATATTTTTCGGTAATCACGGCGTCAACGGGGCGGTCGAACACTCCCGAGGGCAGAGTATGCTCTATACATTTGGAGTAGCAAAGCCCAACGCTTGTTCCCGAAAAATTCTGTAAAAATCTGTCATAGTAACCCTTGCCGAATCCAAGACGGAATCCCTGCATATCAAAGCAAAGTCCCGGAACAAGGCAAAGTCCGTGTGAGAAATCCTCGTACTTTTCGCAAACCTCGGGGTTTGGTTCCATGATTGAGAACGCACCCTTTTCAAGCTGAGAAAGTGAATTTACAAGGTAAAAATCCATTTCGCCGAAATTATTTTTACACTTTGGCAAAGCAAGTCTTTTGCCGTCTTTCAGCGTTGTTTCAAGAATAAGCGAGGTGTCAACCTCGATCGGTGATGAAACAAAGGCGAAAAGCACATCACAGCTTTTGTATTCCTCACTTGCCAGAAAAGCGTTCTGCAAGGCGAGGTCAAGCTGTTGCTTTTTTTCGGGAGGACAGCTTTTTCGGATTTTTTTATATTTTGCACGGAGCTGACTTTTCAGCTCACGAACATTTTTCACAGGCATTGCATATCACCGATAACCTTGTCGGCGGCATCCTTTGATACTGCGAGAGAAACAATTGCGTGACCGAATTCAATTGCACAGCCTGCACCCTTTGCGGTAATAATATTGCCGTCCGTTACGGTGTGAGTGCCTGTATAGTCTGCACCCTTGAGTTCCTTTTCAAAACCCGGAAAACAGGTTGCCTTTTTGCCGTCAAGGATTCCGAGATGACCGAGAATTGACGGAGCGGCACAGATTGCGGCAACGATTTTGCCGTTTTCACAGCTATACTTAACAGCCTCAATGACCTTTTCGTTTGCCTCAAGATTGAGAGTTCCGGGCATACCGCCGGGGAGTACAACACACTGAACATCGTCAAGGTCAATATTATCAATTGTGATATCGGCTTTTACAGGCACACCGTGTGAGCTTGTAACACATTCGCCTGTTACACCGACTGTTTTAACATCAAGCTTTGCCCTGCGCATTACATCAACGGGGGCAAGCGCCTCTGTTTCTTCAAAGCCTTCTGCAAGAAATACATAGAACATAGTAAACTTCCTTTCAGGAAAGAGTAATCCCGATATAGACATCGTCGGGAATTTTATGGTTTTTGTCGAGTGATTTAATCATTCCGCATTTTTGTAACCTACAGTTTTCAAAAAGAGCGTTATCGGATTTGCCCGTAAACACAAACCTTTCTGATTTTGTATTTTCAAGCAAAAGTGCGGAAAGTTCGTTTATATTTTTATAAGCCGAGTAAAAAACATCGGCAGTATTTTCGTTTTCATCAAATACGGCAAAGCAGTCATTCTTACAAATCACCTTTGAGCCGTAAATCTCATAATAGAACCTTGCAAATTCAAAAAATTTCTCATTATATATGAAAGAATTTTCTTTTGAACAGCCGATATTCAAGCCCTTCTCTGCAAAGCTTTCAAGCATTTGCCTTGAAATTTCACGGCTTTTTACGGTACAGTTCAAAGCATATCCGAGCTTTGCGTAAAAGCCATACAAGCCGTCATTTGCAGGGAAAAGCAGAGAATAGACATCACCGTTATTCTTTGCATCATCAAGCGCAAAATCAATCAGCCTTGACATTATCCCGTTGCCACGGAAAGATTTATCGGTTGACGCACCGCAAAGATAATGCGATTTTTCGCCGTTGAGCGTACCTTTTACAAGGTAAAGAGCCGAAACGATTCTATCGTCAACAACAGCACAGCAGCCGTCAAAAAGGTCGCTGTCAAAAATCAGATTGACGGCAGTTACATCCTCGTCAAAACACGAGAGCCACAGCTTTTTTAGGCTTTCGGTATCGGATTTTTCGGTTTTGCGAAATATCGTTTTCATCGTTTTTTCGGTATTGCATTCCAGCGGTCAAGGATAATAACGGGATTGTATGAAAGTTTAGACTTTTTGAGTCCCTCAAGTCCCATATCTTCCTCACGGTTTATATACTCATACTGCGTAAGAGTTTTGGCAAATTCGTTGTTGATTACGGCATAAACACCGTCATATTCACGAAGTGCCTTTTCAAAGTTGATGTCATACACCTTGGGTGAAATTTCACTTCCGAGTGTCATGGCAACAGGCTTTGAGTCAACATACAGTACAGCGCCCTTGACATTATATTCGTCTTTGAGGTCGCACATTTCCCTGATTGCCGTAATTTCGCTTGAAGCTTCGGGATCGGTGTCATTTTCCGCACACCACAGTTTTGCAACCGTTAATGCATCGGGAATGTTTGAATCCGACAGAGTTTCAAAACGGGTATCGGTGTAGGTTCTGTAAAATTTTGAAATGTGGTTACGCTTTGCGTGAAACCTTTTGCCCGCAAGAGTTGCAAGGTCACGGGAAGTGTAGATGTAATCCTGATTTTCGGGTGAACGGACATAATCAAATTTGTCGGGAAACATTGTTTCAAGCATTGCACGATTGCCGTTTGTCAGCATAACAATTTGCAAATTGCCGTTTCTCTCCTCGGCATCTTTGAAAACCTCTTCAAGCGCACCCTTTATATTTTTGCCTGTCGGCATACAGTAACCCCAAACAGACTCGTCGGGATTACAATACACCTTGACAATTGTATCATCATAAAAAGCAAATTTAATATTGTATTCGTTTCGCCAAAGATAAGCGTTCAAAAGGTTGGTATCGCAACCCATGCACTCATCATAATCGTAGTATTTTTTAAGTTCGTTTATGTCACTTTGCTCAATTTTTTTAAAGCTCAGCATAAATTCCAGCCGCTACCCTCTCTATCTCTTCCGATATTTTTTCTATACTCTTAATCTCTCCGTTTTCACAGCAATTAATAACCTTCCAGCCGCATTTTTCAGCGGCATAAACTGCACTTTTTCGACAGTCAAGAAGGAAACGGAGGTTTTTCTCATGCAAATCTTTCTTGCTGTTGTCACCGCCGTAGCGTTTTTCCATAAGCTTCTGCGAAACCTCGGGTTCAACATCAAGGTAGATTACAAGATCGGGTTTCGGAATCCCGAGCTTTTCGTATTCAAAATCGTTCAGCCAATCAATAAAGCTGTTCCACTCCTCTTTCGGGAGTTTGGACATCTGATAAATTATATTTGAAGTCACATAGCGGTCGCTTAAAATCACACCGCCGTTGTCACATTCCTTTTTCCAAAACTGAAGATAACTTGCAACACGGTCAACCGCATAAAATGCACTCGCCGCATAGGCATTGACATCATCGGGCTTGTCGCCGAATTTGCCGTCAAGATACATCTTCACGGGAGCGGCGGCAGGACTTTCATAATTCGGAAATTCAAGCTTTGTGACCTTTTTGCCGAGAGCGGAAATTTTTTCGCACAAAATCTTTGTCTGCGTAGCTTTTCCGCTGCCGTCAAGTCCCTCAATAACAATAATTTTGCTTTTCATATATATACCTTACTTTTCTCTGCCGTATTTCTGACGCATTTCCTTTTGCTTTCCGCAACACATATTGCCCTCAGGGCATGGTCCGAACAGGCATGACGGACCGCAGTTTTTGAAAAGATGCGGAGCAACCTCAAGACATTGCAAAAGCATCTGTTCGGCAACCTCACGAATTTCCCACTGCGCTCTGTTGCAGCAACGGTGTGCAAAAAAGTTCTGCAAGCTTCTTGCATTGAAAGTGCAGACAATTTTTGTTGTCGATGCATTCGGAAGAATAAATCTTGCGTCCTCATTGGCTTTCTTGATGAAAGCATTGCAGGATTTTTTGTCGTCAGCCTTGTAGGCATTGATAATTTCTTCATCCGTTCCGCTGTATTTATCGGGACATTTCTCGTTGATGTAACCGACAGCAAGTGCATCTCTGATTTCCTTGTAAGCGTCAGCCTCAACCTTGAGAGCCTTTTCATAGGCGGCAAGAGCCTTTTCGTTCTTTGCAATCTCGGGCGGAGTTACAAAGTCAAACCTTGTGCCGTCAACATAGCGCTGTGACTGCTGACTGTAGGATGCAATTCTGTGGCGGACAAGCTGGTGTGAGCAGGCTCTTGAAATGCCCTCAATGCCGAATGTAAAATATGCGTGTTCGGTCGGACTTGCATGGCCGAGGCTTGCAAGCATATCAATAAATGAGGAAGTTTTTTCCTCGTCAAGACCTTCTCTTATATCTTCAATCCCTGACGGTGAGTAGCAAAGCTTTGCCGCCATTGCAACCGTCTGTTCAGGGTTTGGTGTGTGTGTAAGGAGCGTTACCTTTATTGCCATTTTTAGTTTTCATCTCCCATTTTCGATAAAGTTATTCACAATTTCCGATATTCAGATTTATTATAACATTATTATTCAGTCTTTTCAATGGTAAAAACGAGCAAAAATCCCGACAGCACAAAACCTGTCGGGATTTCTGATTAAAATACTATTTTCTTGTAATTGACCAACCCTTTGAGTTGAAACCGCTTACCGTTTTGCCTTTCCTGTCAATACAACGGACTGTGTAGGTCGCCTTCTTACCATTTTTAGCACCTGAATCTGTGAAAGAGGTTGAAGTTGTATCCTTAACCTTTGTCCAGCTTCCGCCGTCATATTTTCTGTAAAGTCTGTAGCCGTAAACGCCTGCGATTTTATTCCAAGTTACGCTTACACCCTTTGATGTGTTTGAGAGCCTTGTAATTGTCGGAGCAACGGGAGTATAGGTCATCGACCAACCCTTTGAATAAAAACCGCTGACGGTGTTGCCGTTCTTGTCAATGCAACGGATTGTGTAGGTTTCGGTTCTGTTAGGACTTACTCCCGAATCGGTGAACGATGTTGCGGTTGTATCCTTAAATCTCTTCCAACCGCCTGATGATGTTTTATAGTAAAGTCTGTAACCGTAAACACCTGCGATTTTGTTCCACGAAATTTTGATACCTCCCGATGTGTTTTCAAGTTTAGAAATTGTCGGGGCAACGGGTGTGTATTTTTTTGACCAACCGTTTGAGTTAAAACCGCTGACGGTGTTTCCGTTCTTGTCAATGCAACGGATTGTGTATGTTTCGGTTCTGTTAGGACTTACGCCCGAATCGGTGAACGATGTTGCAGTTGTGTCCTTAAAGCGTTTCCAACCACCCGACGCAGGCTTGTAATAAAGTCTGTAGCCGTAAGCGCCGTCAACCTTGTTCCACGAAATTTTGATACCACCTGTTGTGTTTGCAAGACCTGTAATCTGCGGAGCGGGAAGATTTACGGTAACTTTGCAGGTTGCGGTTTTGCCGTTTGAAGTTTTTACCGTGATTGTTGCTGTACCTGCTTTTTTGGCGGTTACTTTACCGTTGCTGTCAACAGTCGCAACGCTTGTGTTTGAACTGCTCCAAGTGCATTTTTTGTTTGCCGCATTTGATGGGTATACTGTTGCTTTGAGAGTTGAGGTTTTTCCAATGTCAAGTGTTAAAGTTGTCTTGTTAAGGGCAACCGAGGTTGGAACAACCTGCAACTGAACAAAATTAAAATCATTGTTTCGTGCATATCTTTCAGCTGCTGTACCCTTGTAGCCTTTGATTGTAAAACCGCTTACTTTATAATAATTCCAATCGATGTTAAGGTAACCTACGGCATTGTTCTCAATATAAGTAACACTTGAAGGAATTGTAATTGTTTTTAAATAAAGATTGTTGTTTGTACTCATGAAGTAAAGGGTTTTTATTGTACTCGGCACGGTATATGATGTATCTTTTTTCGCTCGCGGATATACTAAAATTTCAGTTTTCTTTTTATCATACATAATACCGTTAGCACTGCTGTAATTGTTGTTTGAAGAACTGACAGTAATACTTTCAAGAGCAATACAATTCTTAAATATATACCAACTACTGCTTTGAGTTTCACAATGCTTTAGTCCGCTACCTATTGAAACTGTTTTCAATGAACTACAACTATCAAAGGCAGACCAACCAATCGCTGTAACACTATTTGGCAAAGTAACGCTTGTTAAGCTTGTGCAGTTTTCAAAACAACGATCGCCTATACTTTCTAATTTGTTTGAAAATGTTAAACTCGAAAGATTTTCACACCCTGAAAAGGCATAATGACCAATCTCTGTAACAGAATTTGGTATTGTTACTTTTTTCAAATTAGTTTTTGCAAATGCGCTGTAACCTATTGACTTTAAACTATTCGGCAATGTTACACTTATAATATTGTTGTTATCATAAAATGAGTTATATCCAATTTCACTAACCTTATAGCCATAAATCGTTGACGGAATGGTTACATTTGATGCCGTCCCGTTATAGCCTGTAATCGTGCATGTAAAATCATCTTCGAGGGTATATTCAAAGTCGCCGTAGGTTGCACTTACGCTTTCCTGCGATTCGGCGGCTGAGGCTGTAATCGGCACGGCAACCGCAAAAGTTGAAAATGCCATTATACCCGAAAGGACTGCACATAATAATTTTTTCATTTTCTTTCCTCCTGACAAGAATTTTTAATAGAATAATTATCTTATTAAGATAATTATATATTCCTAATTTGCAATTGTCAACATATTTTAATCTGATTTGGCTATTATTTTTATTATTTATGAAACAAATGGTATAATAAATCAAAGAAACTAAATTACAGGCAAAGGTGTTATTATGGAGTTTTCAGTCAGATTAAAAGAATTGCGTATTGACAACGATATGTCACAGACTGAGCTTGCGGAAAAGCTGAATTTAAAGGCGAGTGCGATTTCAAAATATGAAAAGGGCATTACACAGCCGTCTATCGACACGCTCAAAAGCTTGGCGGAAATTTTCAGCGTTACGGTTGACTACCTTATCGGTATGTCAGATATCAAAAATCCATACAGCAACTCACAAATTACACCGAACGAAGCCGATTTGATTGAACATTTCAGAAAACTGACCTACGAAAACAAAATCCGAATTGATGAAAGAATTAAAACAATGGCAGATGCGTGATACTGCGTAATATATAGTAAGATGTAAGCGGAGAGTATCCGCCTTTTTTATTTTAGAACGAAATTTGATTAAAGAATTGATTTGCAATAACAAATCGGTTGGTAATAAGGGTATATAAGTTAATTTAAGTATAATATAGTGTGTCGGGCGGTCAAAAACCGCCGTTTATTTTTTTCCCAAAATAATTGGGAATAGAATTATATTTCGTTCGCAGAATTATCCAAATAAGACAATTTTTAAGCAATTGCAAGATTGTAACGGCAAACAATATCCATACATATAAAAACGGTCGGATAGACGAACTACCCGACCGTAAATTTTACTTTTCAATTTTCAGATTTTTAATTAAAAATTAATCAAAAATCACTTTTCATAGATATTGAGCAAAAGAGCCTTGATGTCATAGAGTTTCTTTGAGAGGTCAACATAATAGTTATGCGGATTTTCAAAACGCTTAACCTCGTCCCAGAGAAGGTCAATCTGCTCACGGCAATAGGTTGCGATTTCCTCAATTGACGGCGACTCATACACGCACTTGCCGTTTTTGAAGATTGGCACAAGAAGCTCCTTTGCGGTATAGTTATCAAGCATTTTTGTTTTCCAAACTGCATTCGGATCGAAAATTGTTCTCGGCTTTGAATCGTCAACAACCTCATCATAAATGCAAAGCTCATCGGCAATAGCCTTACCGCTGTCCTTGTCAAAATAGCGGTAAACCTTTTTGAAGTGCGGATTTGTAATCTTGGTTGTATTTTCGCTGACCTTGATTTTCGGAACAATTTCGCCGCCGTCATTTTCAACCGCAACAAGCTTATAAACACCGCCGAATACAGGCGAGCTTGATGAAGTGATAAGTCTTTCACCGACACCGAATGTGTCAACCTGAGCGCCCTGCATCATAAGGTCACGAATAAGGTACTCATCAAGAGCGTTTGACGCAGTAATTGTACATTCAGTAAGACCTGCGTCATCAAGCATTTTTCTTGCTTTCTTTGAAAGATACGAAATATCGCCCGAATCAAGGCGGATTGCACACTTGGTCTTACCTTGCGGAAGAAGGACCTCCTTGAACACCTTAATGGCATTCGGGACACCGCTCTTTAATGTGTTGTATGTATCAACAAGGAGAGTAGGATTATCGGGATACATCTCGCAGTAGGTTTTAAAAGCGTCATACTCGCTGTTGAACATCTGAACCCATGAATGTGCCATTGTACCGCCGGCGGGAACACCGTAAAGCTCGTCTGTAAGTGTGCAGGCTGTACCCTTGCAGCCGCCGATATATGCGGCTCTTGCACCGTCAACTGCGGCATTTGCACCCTGAGCACGGCGTGAACCGAATTCAAGTACGGCTCTGCCCTGAGCGGCACGGACAATTCTGTTAGCCTTTGTCGCAATGAGAGTCTGATGATTGATTGTGAGGAGAAGGAATGTTTCAACAAGCTGAGCTTCAATTGCAGGCGCTTTGATTGTCATAACAGGCTCGTTCGGGAAAATCGGAGTTCCCTCGGGAATTGCATAAACATCACCGCTGAATTTGAAATTTCTCAAATACTCAAGAAACTGCTCGTCAAAAATGCCCTTGCTCTTGAGATATTCGATATCCTCGTCTTCAAAATGAAGTTCCCTGATGTACTCAACAGCCTGTTCAAGACCTGCCATAATTGCAAAACCGCCGTTGTCGGGAACTTTGCGGAAGAACACATCAAAATAGACATTCTTTTTATAAAAACCGTTTTTAAAATAGCCGTTTGACATTGTAAATTCGTAGAAGTCACACAGCATAGCCATATTTTCTTTTTTCATAATAATCACCTTAAATGAGATTGTATATTCTGCAACGCAGAAGTATAGATATAGTTTAGTCTTTTTTCGTCAATTTGTAAAGCGGAATTTGCACAAAAGCCGTTAAAATCCAACCCTCTTGCCCATACATTTTTAATATCTCGGTTGACATTTTACCGCTTAAAGGTATAATTAAGTTATATCGAAAACAATCCACTCGGAGGTAAAAATATGAACAGCGAAAATAATAAACTCTGCCCATTCTGCGAAAGCGAAATGATGATTATTCAGGACAACCTCAACAACGGCAAGCCGTACCTTGAATGCCCCACCTGCGGACTCCGTTTTCAAATTGAAGGCTTTCCCGAAAATCCGCAGGAAATCAGAGAAACCGACTAATTTTAATTAGCTTGATTTGTCTGATTTTAATGTAATTCAATTAAATAAGCATCACAAAAAGCGAAAGCCGTATCTGCGACTTTCGCTTTTGTTTTTGTTACCGTGCTGTGTTGTAAATATCAATTGTTTTTACCGATGAGGTATCTATGCTGTCAAAAACAACTTCTCCCTTTTCATCAAGCACAGCAAAATTATATTTTGTTGCATCTCCACTTATTTTAAGAGTGTCTTTATCAAGAGTTGCCTGTCCTTTGTTTCCGATAACCAACACATACTTATCCGAACTATTAACTACTATGTTGTACCCTTTTTCAGAAAATGAATATAACTTATTACCGTTTTTATCATATAAGGTATTGGAACCATTATATATGACAAATGTTCCGTTTTGATTGGCTATGTAATCGGTAGCCTTAGTTGGTTCAAGTTTACAATTTAATTCATAGTCAAATAATCCGCAATAATTTAATCCGTCAGCCCCCTTAAAGCTGAATAAAATTCCATCATTATTGTAGGAAGGTTCAGGAAACATCATATAATGAGGAGAAGTATATACCAATTTCAGTTTGCCTATATAATCACTATCCATTTTGGAAACTGTTTTTTCTTTTACATTGTAAGTTTCTACCGACTTAGTATCATCTAATTCCGCATAAACCAAACAGTTACCATATACTTTGGTGTTCTTTCTATCTCCTTTAGCAGTTATCTTACTGTTTTCAAATTCGTTTACTTCACCGTCAGGTGTGACAATAGCCATAGTCTTTTCGCCTGTTTCGATAACCGCAATACCGTCATTAAAGTACAAATCGTCAAGATCAGCACCATTACATTTCCATTCTTTTTCTTTCTTTGCAAAATACACAACTTTTTCATTGTTATCACGAATACAAAATACACCCTCTCCGTGATATCCTACACTTGCTTTTTCGTTTGTTTCCGTATTATATGTATATACAATTTCGCCGCTTGGACTGTATATATCATATTGGTAGTACGCTTCTTTATAACCGGATGTATAGGTTTCAACAACGGTATATCCATATCCGTATGCAGTAACATTGGAATAAGTTCCATACACTTTTCCGTTTTTGTCAATAATCGTACAGGTTGTATTACTTGTTTTAGCCTCTAAATTTACATCTGTTTTTTCCAAACCGCTGTATCCGTTTTCAAAAATTGTAGCTTCTGAAAAACTCTCAGCAGGACACCTAAAAAGCATTTTTCCGTTATTATCAATGCAACCGTAATAATCCTGACCGTCATTATATTTAACCCATGCAAGATCTTCACTAAAATTAAAGCCTGCATTAGTCGTATTAATTGGATCGTATGTTTTTGGTGAGCCGCAGGCGCATAACATAAAGGTCATAACCAAAGACAAAAATAACGCTGTTAATCCTTTTTTCATAAAAATCCACTCCTCATTAATTAAATTATGTAACAATCTGTTACATAAATATTGTAACAGATTGTTACAATAGTGTCAATAACCAAATGCAAACAGGGATTGATATTTTGATGAAAATGGTCGGACTTCATGCCATAAGAAAGAAAAAGGGATACAGCCAGCTTAAAGTCGCTATGGATTTGAGCATAAGCCGTGAGGCTATCTCTTATTACGAAAACGGTCTGCGTTGTCCAAACCTCGAAATGCTCGTAAAACTGTCCGATTATTTCAATGTTTCAATTGACTACCTTATTATAGGAAAAAATTTCGGCGAATAGTCAAACAGAATATTTTGCAGAATAAATCACCGCTTGGCTCAAAATGTCAAATTTCACAAAAATGTGTTGACAAATCGACTGAACGGTGATATAATCTATCTTGCGTTGAAATTTATAAGTAAGTTTGCAGAACCGACCTTCATAATTTCATCGGTTAAAATTAATATAGGGGTATAGCTCAGTTGGTAGAGCAGCGGTCTCCAAAACCGCGTGCCGAGGGTTCAAGTCCTTCTGCCCCTGCCAACCAAAAACGGCTTAAACAATGCGTTTAAGCCGTTTTTTGATATGTTTTTATGTACGGAGCATGGTCTGAATTTCCGCTTTTGATGTTATTTCAGGCATCAAAATGTTCAACCAGCGCTAATAATTCCAACGTTTCCGTCTGCTACATCATCAAAATAGCATCAATGATAGAAATTTAATCTGAGGTATAATGTAGAAAAAATATTATAACGATTTAAATCTTTATGTGTTTTCATAGTGATAGTAAAAATTGAGGGAAGTTTATGTCATTTTTGGATTTTTTAGGCGATATATATTGTGTTGCTTTTTCTGTTTATATTATCTATCTTGTAATTCGATATATTTTAAGTTTTATTATTATACCTAAGACAAGTCAATATATAGAAAAAACACATGTGAAAAGCTCTTTTGACGATACTTATGCTAATATAAGAACAATGTTTGGCCTAATTAGTTTAATTATTGTTGCGATTTTATTGGCGGCTAACTCAAATTATTCTTGGGTGCTTCTTATTATAATTATGCCATGGTATATTAAATTTTTTGGAGGGGTATATGCATCTACCAGGATAATTAAGAATATTATTAGATCCCCTAAAGGAACGGAAACTAATTTACTTGAAAAAAGTGCCATTCTTTTTGTGGGAACATTTTTATTTTATTTCGAGAATTTAGATTTATGGAGTAAGTTGTTTTCTTGGATGGACTCAAGTATAACTGGAGCGGCTCTAGATATATTAAAATGCGTTATTATGGTTTTTATATGCTTTTACAATGTATTTTTTATAAGTATTCTTTTTACAATACCAGGTATTTTTATTTTAAAAAGCGTTGAGAAATTTATAAGATTTTTATCTGCTCATATATCTGTTTGGTGCAGAAAAATGATTGCTAAAGAAGATAAGGCGATTGTTAGTAATAAAAGTTTGTTTTCACTCTTAACAAGAAACATAAAAACCAAAAGATTGAACAATGATAAAGCACAAATATGCTTGAGGTCTATATTAATTCCATTTATTATTATTATAGACTTAATGTACGCATTTATAAGTACACTATTTTCTATGTTAGTTATAGCACCGTTCAGCTACACATTAGTTTTTATTAGACTTTTGAAAAATACTTTTTTGGATTTTTGTAGTTGGCTTTGCTCAAGATCCGACAGAATAATTATTGCTTTTTCTTTCCGATTGTCAATAATAATACCAGTAATTTTTGACGGTATATCTGCAATGAAAGATGGTAGAAAGAGAAAAAAAGACTCAGACAAATAATTCCCTACTTTTCTTATATTTCAAACCCATCTGTTATCTCATTCAGCTTTGTAAAATCTCTTTTCACATAATACATCTCTGTGATTTCGGAGGTTGTATGTCCGAGCAAATCTGCGACTTGTCGAGGCGTGAGGGATTTTATTGAACCGTCAGGTTGCTTTATGCCGTTTACAAGGTTGGTGGCGAAGGTGTGGCGGAGTGAGTGCAAGCCTTTGATTTCTATGCCTGCGGCTTTAAGGATTCTGTAATAGCGTTTGCGGAAATTTACCGGTCGGGTGAAATTGCCGTTTTCATCGGGTATCAGCGGTGAGTCCTCTCCAAAGTAGAATTCATTTCTTAAATCAAGTATCATTTCGATTGCAGTATCGTTCAGCGGAACATCTCTTTTACTTGTGGCACTTTTGAGCTTGCCGACTTTTACTTCTCGTCCTTTTTCTGCTGTGACACCGTTACGCTTTGATATTTCCTTAACTCCTCTGTTAAGGTGCATTACACGATTTTCAAGGTCAATGTCGCTGTTAATGAGTCCAAGTGCTTCGCCTGTTCTCAGGCTCAGAACTGCATAATATTTTCCGCCCTTTACCTGAAGGCTGCCTGATACTCCCATTTATAATCTCCTTTCATAATGAGAACAGACTGCCAATGCACATACTAATTGTACTCTGCGTTGACAGTCTGTTCAAGTGTTTATTGGCTATTTCTCGTTACTTTTTCGGCATTGAGAAATTCTTCGAGATATTTTTTAGGAATGATATATCTACGCCCCGCTCTAACGGATTTGATTGTACCTTCTTTAAGCATTTTATAGGTCAATGTTCTGCCTGTATGGAGAATACTCATAAGATCAACCGTAGTCAGCACATCACTGTAATTGTCGAGAATACCTTTCTTTTCGCTTTCGCTCATAAATTCACCTCCAATCTATAAAATATTTTCATCAAACCAATAAGCCTGAAAGATTTTTCCGCTGTTTGTCAAAAATCGTCCCTGTGAAGATTTTGCAATTTTATCTGAGGCGTCCGTATTGTCAAGAATAATCTGCGACAACACATTATCCGCCCTACCGCATATTCTCGTATCAATGTTATTCCGTATCTGACCGTTGAGGATTGAGGCATCAGGTCTTTGTGTTGCAAGAACAAGGTGAATTCCAAAGGCTCTGCCCTGCCTTGCTATTATTGAAAGTTCGGATTCGATTTTCAAAATCTCGTCCTTCTGTTGCTTTGAAAGACCTGTTTTGTCAAGCACTTCGGCAATCTCATCACACGCAAATACAATTCTGTAAAGTTTTTTCTCGGCATTACGATTGTATTCGTCAATATTTGCAACACCTACCGTGCGAAGAATTTGTTTTCTACTTTGTAATTCATCGGTTATGCTGACAAGCACCTTATGCAAGGTTTTTTCATCAGTCAGCAAAGAGCATTTTGTATGCCATATCGGCGGAAAGTCTACACCGCCTTTGAAATCGGCAATATAGACTTTTGCATCCTTTTTGACGCATTGCATCAAAACAAACTTGAGTAAAACGCTCTTGCCCGAACCTGTTGAACCACCGATAAGCATATGCGGAATTTTGGCAATGTTTACACTCACCCGTCCCGAATAACCTTCACCAAGCACAATTTCAAAATTCTCATCGCTCAGCAAATTTTCCGACCATTCGATATAATCCGAAAGCCTGTTTTCACCGTCAACACATCTGATAATCACGACACGGCAATCATCGCCCTCACGCATCTCATCAATATGTATATTGAGTGCAGATTCTATTCTGTCTTGATTATCAGTCCATTCCGACAGAGGAATGCCAAAGGTTTTGAATTTGAGAATCATAACCCTGTCATTACTTTTATCAACTGATTTTGACAAAAGCAACGGTGCTTCTCCTACGGAATTTACAAATCCTATTCTGTGCAAATTGTTGCTGACACCGATTGAGCCAAACGGCATACCGATTAAAAAAGTCAGGGCAAATGTTACTGACGGAATCAAAATAAGCACCAGCACAGAAGTCATAAATTTCTGCAAATTTTGAAAATAACCGTAAAGCTGCCAGATTGAATAGCGACATTCCCAGAAAATCAAACAAAATGCAAGATAGATAATTGCAATAACTCTGCCCGAATTTTTGCCGAAAATTCTTTTCAATCCGTTTGAGAAATATATGCCGAGGATACGCATATTCCACCGATTATGAAGGCTTGATTTGTCATTGTTATCAATCATCCGCTTTAACCTCTTTCACCTTGTTGATTTCAGTAACCGTGTAGATATTAACATCGGTATATTCCACAAGAAAGTTTACTCTTCGCAGAAAGGCTTTCCATGTTTCAGGCTTATAATGCTGAACCTCGCTGTATTGCTCACCGAGAGAAATATTTGAGGTGATATACACCGTGTCATAGCAAGCAACTTTGTCATTAAATCTTGCAGGCAGCATAAGCGGATAAATGTCAAGATAATTCAGCATATCTTCTATCTGAATCTGCGATGCAAATTCTTCAAAGACAAGTACAGATTGTCCGTGATAGCTGTCAAAATTTATCCCTGTACTACGGCGATACGCAGTAATTCTGCAAATATCGGATGCCCTGTGTTTTTGATATATCCCCCTTGTCTTGCCTGTTCCCGACTTTCCGTAAATATAGAAAACAGTAACCTGTCTTTTCTTTTCACGGAACATATTTGAAAGAACTGTTTGCCTGAGTGTGTCAATCTCTTTTATCCGAAAGGCATATTTCGGGTGAAGCTTGATAATTTCGTAGGTATCAAGTCCGTTTTCGATTTCTTCAATCAGAGCAGACATATCGGGAGAATTTTCATCAACAGGCTTTGGAACATTACCAACCTCTTCAAAAGTATCAATAAGGTTTGTCTGTTCCTTATCAGAACCCTGCCACTTGCCCTCCTTGCGGAGATAGTCACGATTTTCCATTACACTTCCGTTAGCTTTATCAATATGTGCAACAGGGAATCTGTTCTTCAATGTTGAAAAGCGAATCGGCGATTTTGAGTAAATGAAAATGTGCATATGCTTTGTTCCTGTGGTTGCAATTTCATCCACAAGGCAAAAATAATCGGGACTGAACAGATGCAGAGTATTCTTGACCGAATTATGGTCAAGCTCGTAATCGTCAGGGTTATTTATGGTCAACAGCCACTTCCTCGACTGAGGATTTGAACTGCCCATATAAAAACCTCCCTGCTACTGCTACATTGCTACGATAGGGGTAATACTCCCCCTATCGCAGAGCCTCTGCACGGTGTGCTTAAGACACACCATGCAAAGACTGATTTGGTGCAGTTTAAGCCTTTCCCGCATTGACAGCACGAATATTCTTCGCCGTTGCAGAAACCTTGTAGCCCTCGGGAGTCCAATACGGACGCATCTCAAGTCCGTCAAAGATGACCACCGGATAATGTTTATCATCAGGCTTTTCAAGTTTGCACTCGCCGTCAATCTTGATCGTCAGCTTTTCAAAAGCCTTATCAGGCAAGGCAACGGTGTATTTAAATCCGCCGACCTCACCTGTTCTTTTGCCGTTCTCATAGACATATGACGGTGCAACATCTACAAGCACAGGATTTTTGCCGACAGTCTTGTTGGCATCAATTTCAACTAAATTGATATTCATAATTTTACCTCCGAAAAAATAATTTATCATCGATGACAGCTAAATTATATCATCGGCAAATTACATTCAACAGGCGATTTACTGTGTTCCCTTTTTTCGCATTATGTGTTATAATAAAATTTTTTTATACAGCTAATGCATCTTTAATTCTATGTTTTTTCTTATACTCCACCTTCTTTTTATCCGAAATCGGCATTTTATCAATCGTTTCATCTATTCTCTGATTTATTTCGTTAATCGTATTCGGAACTTCTTCGAAAAAATTTATATTTTTGCTGTAATACGGAATAAAATCAGAATTGACTTTCTTTAAAACGCTCCAATATATTTTTGATGCGGTGCAGTTACCCTCACAAATTCCTGCTTTATTGAGCAGAAATTTGCTCAGTCTGTAATCGACATTAAGCACCAAAACTGCACGAATTATTGTGTCGGGTTTCATATCAAGATCATATCGGTTTACTATATGATCAACAGTTCCCTCGCCAAATCCGTACGCATCTCTATAATCAGCTCTTGAAACATTCATTGCTTCAAGAAGCTTGGTGAACGCCAAACCGATTGTATCGGCTTTGATCTGTTCAATAAATTTTTCAGTAGATAAAGTAATTGCGGCATCGCTTTTCATGATTGCCCACAAAACGCAATAGCCATGTATAAACCAAAAGTTTATATTGCATATATAAACTCCTTTCATTTTAAATTGATGTTTTTGCCGACTGAATCGGCGCCCAAACATCACGGGCGTTTGCCTAAATTTTATGTGAGGCAACTGCACATAGTTCATTTTTATCTGTTATCAGGTCTGTTTCAACCTATGTTTTTACTTTATCACTGTTAATAACATCTTAATTTGATGTCGTTCGTTATTTTCCTATCGCCTCCTTAACACAGCTGTCGGGATGTGGCATTATCTTGCAAACAAAAAGAGAGTACAAATAAAAATTGTACTCTCTTTATATACAATATTCTGTTTTTAGTATTCAAAAGGGCATACTACCCCCATCTTAATGCAATCTCTCTTTTTCAAATATCTCAATGTGACACCGTCACAAATCAATGCTTGACCATACGAAGTGCTTCTACACTTTTATAAATAAAAAGGAGCTACGAAGAATGGGAGTCTTAAACTTCATTTCTTCACAATCCCTTGTTATCCCTTATATAATAGTTTAGGTCTGTCTTTGTTTTTTAAACGCACCCATAATCGGATACAACTATCCTTCAGGGGCTTACTTGTTCTCTCGATTTTCAAAAAATCTCAAACAAGTGGGCGACACATAAATCAGTACATGTCTCACGATCTGATTAAAAATCAGATACTACTTAATCACAGCGTCCCTCATATTTCACTATATGCGGACTGCGACCGGCAATATTGCAGCGGTACATACTTCTTTTGAGTATTATCCTTTTCTGCAATCTAATCGTTTTACAGATTGACGAATTCTAACCTATCCAAAGGAAACGACTGTACATTGTCAACACCTATATATTATCATATTATCTTTTCGTTTTCAAGTGTTTTTTGCCTTAGTTACTTTAGGAATTAACTACTATTTCGTCAGTAAATGCCTAATCATAAAACTCAACCATAGCTCTCAACGCAAAAAGGATACACATCAAAGTTGTACCCTTTTATTCTTCATATTTATCTCTCACGACGGATAAATTGAACGCAATTCACCCATTCAGTCCTGCCTTCTATTGATACTATCTCAAGCAGTAAGTGATTCCCCCGCGTGTAATCCTGTTACAATGCAAAATTGCAACAAGACAAAGACAAGAGGACCACTATGTTAAATCATAATGAGCATTATCCTAAATCTACTGAAGCAGCGATGGTCACTTACAATATTAACCTCACCACAACAGCCCTCGTCTTTTTACTGCTGACAAAGCAAACCTCTTCATAAGGACAACTGACGGTTATATGTCTGCTTTTATTATATTATAACATTAGCTCTTTTCAAGTGATTTGTTGGACTCGCATAAAATTTATTTTCTACAAATTGCAATAGCAAGTAGAATTAAAAATCACTCTAAAAAGGTCTTGGCCTTATAAAATTCAATATTATATTCGTTCTTGCTTACGCTGATGAAGGGTGATAAGGTGGTCGACTTGTTGAAAACACTCTGCAATTCTTTTTTGCTCTTCTTTTTGTAACGGTAAGCTAATCTTGACATCTGTGAAAAAAGCCTTAATATCTACATTCAATAATCCATGATTTCTTGCACCTTCAGCACATATTGTAGCAACATCATGATACCAATTCAGTGTGTCAAAAAAACATTCTAAATAATCTGAATCGACCTCATCTGAGGTAATACCAAAGCATACATATAATGTAGATAAACAGCCTTTTTCATATTCATTTAGTCGCTTTATAGAACCATAGTCAAATCCATTAGAATAACTTTTATTATATGCAAATTCCCCTTTTTTCAAAAGATAATAATTTGTCATATCTTTAGCTGCAACTACTTTATTAAAAAAATCTCTCTGGTCAATTAAGCCATATTGCGATGCAATCGTGAGTGGCAAATCTGATTCATTACCTTTATTCTTTCTAGTTATTCTTTCGCAAATTTCCCCGAGCTTACGCTGTTCCCAAGCAATAGCATTTTAAACTAACAAAATATTTAAATTTCTGTCTTAGTGAAATTTTTTAGAAATCAAAGAGAAAAATAATAACGCTTGGGAACAGCGTAAGTTGGAAGAGTATCTTACTGTTTCCAAAGAAAAGAATACCTATGACATATATGGCAAGACGGATGTTTTGTCCGTTTCAGGCGACTATGGAATAGTAAATCAGATTGAGTTTCAAGGTCGTTCTTTCGCCGGAGTATCAGTATCAAATTATGGTGTAGTACAGACTGGTGATGTAGTATACACTAAGTCACCTCTTAAATCTAATCCCTATGGGATAATCAAGACAAATAAAGGAAAACCGGGCATTGTTTCAACTTTGTATGCCATTTATCACCCGAAGAAAAATGCCTTTCCTGACTTCATTCAAGTCTATTTTGAACAGCACGCTCGAATGAATAATTACATGCATCCATTGGTCAATAAAGGTGCAAAAAATGATATGAAAGTGTCAGCAGAAAATGCGTTAAAGGGATTTATATGCTTTCCATCTTATGAAGAGCAAAAAACAATTTCTGCATTCTTTACTGCCCTCGACCACCTTATCACCCTTCATCAGCGTAAGTTGGGTGCAATAAATTTGACTAATGCTATAGTATTATTCGATAACGGTTATAATCCTGTATCGGCGTGTAAATTTATTATTTATTATTTTTAAAGGGGTGCTGACATATGCAAAACACCATTATCAAAAGTGATATGTTATTTTGCGATTACTATAAGCAATGGATTTCTGTATATAAGGAGGGCGCTATCCGTCCGGTAACAATGAATAAATACAATATGGCTCATCAATGGTTAGTAAAATTGATACCTGAACTTGCAATAAGTAATCTTGACCGCATTACATATCAAAAACTATTAAATGATTATGCAACCGAACATGAAAGACAAACAACCATGGACTTTCATCATCATTTAAAATGTGCAATTCTTGATGCCGTAGATGAAGGTTTAATTCTTCATGACCCAACGAGAAAGGCTATTATCAAAGGTAAGACACCTCGTGAAAAGAAGCCAAAATTTTTAAATCAGTACGAACTTCATAAATTGTTAGATGATCTTAATCTTACAGAGCAAATCAACATGGACTGGTTTATCCTGCTGATTGCAAAAACAGGCATGCGTTTTTCTGAGGCTTTGGCACTTACTCCAAAAGATTTTGATTTAAGCCGACAACTGTTATCTGTTTCAAAAACATGGGATTATAAGGGTAACGGAGGCTTTCTCCCTACCAAAAATGAATCTTCTATCAGAAAAATTCCTCTGGATTGGCAAACGGTAATTCAATTTGCGGAACTGATTAAGCATCTGCCGGAAGATAAACCTATTTTTGTAAACAAAAAGGTATATAATTCTACAGCAAACAGTATTCTCTCAAAACATTGCCGTAACGCAGAGGTGCCTATAATATCAATTCACGGACTACGCCATACACATGCATCACTTTTGCTCTTTGCCGGAGTATCGATTGCAAGTGTTGCCCGAAGATTAGGTCACTCAAATATTACAACCACACAAAAAACTTATCTTCATATCATTCAGGAACTGGAAAGCAAGGATATTGACATCATAATGCGGTCTTTATCTAATCTTAACTCATAAACAACATTAACACGCTGATGATAGGAAAAAAGCTTGCAACTACAAAAATGTTGCAAGCTTTCTCTGTTAAATGTAATTATTTAAATACCAAGCAATTTAAACTGTTCTGCAATTTGAGCCTCTAATTCCTCAATTTCCTTTTTATCCTGAGCAATTAACTTTCTGACCTCATCAATGTCAATTTCCTCTTCTTCCTCAGTTGTATCTACATAACGAGGAATATTGAGGTTATAATCATTTTGGCGAATTTCCTCAATGCTTGCTAAATGTGCATATTTTGGAACATCCTTTCTTTCACGGTATGTTGAAATAATTTTGTCAATATTCTCTGCAGTAAGCTTGTTCTGATTTTTTTCCTTTTTAAAATCATTTGACGCATCAATAAACAATATATCTTTGCCTGTGCGTTTCTTTTTTAACACCATAATAATAGTGGGAATACCTGTTCCGTAGAAAAGATTTGACGGCAAACCGATGATAGCATAAATGCGATTTCCGCTTGGATGTTCAATTAAATTCTGTCGGATAGTTCCTTCCGCTGCACCTCTGAAAAGAACACCGTGAGGGAGAACGATTGCCATTGTTCCCTCCTCATTAAGATGATACAAGCCATGAAGGACAAATGAATAATCAGCCTTTGTCTTTGGTGCAAGCTTTCCGTAATCCTTAAAGCGTGGATCTTTCAACTTGGTTTCGCTGTTATCCCAATGTGCCGAATACGGCGGATTAGCAACGACAGCATCAAATGAACGGGGGTGGTCAATACCCTTTACATCGGGACCGTCCGGCCAATCGCTCTCGAGAGTGTCGGCATTTGATAAGCTCATATTCTGGAATGATACTCCGTGCATCATTAAATTCATTCGTGCAAGGTTGTATGTAGTTGTGTTGAGTTCCTGTCCGTAAAACTTAACAGCACCTGTATTGTTTCCGCCCGGTACTTCGTCCTGAACTGTCAAAAGCAAAGAGCCTGAACCACAGGTGGGATCATAAACACTGAATACGCTGTCTGATTCTTTGACATCATCGGTAACTATTTTCGCCAAAACCTTTGACACCTCATGAGGAGTATAAAATTCTCCGCCTTTTTTTCCTGCAGATGCGGCAAATCTGCCAATCAAAAATTCATAAATTTCTCCGAGAATATCTTTGCCCTCATCTGACTTATACTTAACATAATTAACATATCTTACGATATTACTCAAAGATTTTGCACGCTCGTTTGTTGAAGAACCGAGTCTTGAATCACCGAGGTTTACATCATTAAAAACGCCCCTAAAATCCTTTTCTGCCTCTTTGTTAAGCTTTGCATGCTCATCAAAATTTGCAAAAATCGTCTGATAATCACTCGGTATAACTTCGCTGTTTTCAACTCTTTCCACAAGAGAAGCCCATGTGTCATTTGGTTCAATCGCATAGCCGAGGGCAGACGATATATCTTTGATGTAATCTTCCAAGTCATCTCCGACTGCCTGTTCTTTGTAAGCATCGTTTACTGTCTGTCCTTCTTCAAGATCAATTACATTGTTTGAAACCAAATATTGTTCCTGATGTTCAGACAAATATCTGTAAAACATAAATGCCAATATATAGTTTTTATACTCCGAGGCATCCATAGTGCCCCTTAATTCATTAGCCATTGCCCACACTTGGGATGATATAGTATTTAAATCGCTCATTTTTTCTGTCCTTTCTTTTTCTTATACAAACATTTGTTGTAACATGCCTTTTTTTAATAATTTGAGGTGATCTAACTCACGCTGATGAAGGGTGATAAGGTTAGTTAAGCTATGCAAATACTCTCCGATTTTAATTTGTTCTCCTCTTGAAGGAATCATGTAATCAAGGGAAGCTATTGTTGTCCAATTAACATAAATCTGTGTATTTCCTTGAGCTTGCTTTATAATTTTTTCTCTTATGTTTGGAGCATTTAGCATTTCATAAAGAAATATGGAATCATATTTATCTATGTTTATTTCAATACGTTCAGTTCTCTGATTATATACATATACACCAGATTTTTCAATCAAAAGTACTCTTCCAATTATATTTCCTGATGCTGTTTTATCATTCAATATCATCGTTAAATCGTTCTTATTCAAAACACGATTACTTGTTTTATCAGATTTGATTGCTCTTATTCCTTGATCATTGTATACACTACTTTCAGAGTAACTACCAATATTGATTACCTTGTATACTCCATCTTTAGAAAACTCGGATTCTATGGATGTTCCACCAGTTGCTTTTCCAAAATCTCTCAACTTACGCTGTTCCCAAGCGTCAGTAAATTCAGGGAATCGCACCTCCGGATATAGCTGACCATTTTTTGGAAACATTTTTTGGAGCATGGATTTTTTCAAATCCTTTACATGGTCTAACTTACGCTGATGAAGGGTGATAAGGGTATCAAGGGTAGTGAGAAATATACCTATTCGCTTTTGCTCCTCAATATCTTGTGGTAACGAAATCGGCATTTCGTTGAATATTTTATCTGTTATAGCAAACCTATCAGAACGCGCACCAGAATTGCCATTAAATCTCATGAAAGGATACCAACAACTTGTTTGAAAAAACCATTCCAAGTAACTTAAATCTACATTATTAGGTCTGAAAACATAATAGAGAGGTGACATCGCTCCTGATCTTTCAAGCTTATTCCTTTTAATTGGACCAAATGGTGCAGTTGTTGAAATTCGCGGATTATACACAAAATCATTAGGTTCCACGACATAATATCCATCTATATTTTCGGTGTTAGCAATATCTTTATCAAAGAAATCTCTCTGTGAAATAATGCCATATTCTGCTGAGTTTGTAAAAACCTCGTCAACCACAACATCTTGATTTTTCTTGGTTACTTTGTCTGAGATTTCTCCCAGCTTACGCTGTTCCCAAGGTTCAGTAAATTCGGGGAATCTAATCTTAGGAACATTCTTTTTTTCACTCATATATTTTTCCTCCGATTATTAATTTTTTCATTTTCTTACCTCTCTGCCATTTTATCGGCTAATTTATATATTGCATCTCGCAAACTGTTGCGATACTTTATTTTTGAAAGAGCCTGTACTTCTTCATCAAGTGCCATGGTTTTGTAATCTACGCTTGCTCTTTTAATAATATCGCTTATTTCACCTGCATCGTCCAAATCAAATTTACCATAACGGTGACGGCTGAATAGGCCTCTCATTCCGGCACTTGTAATTACTTCCGTAATGCCCCACTTATTTCTAAATTCAAGAAATACTCGGTCAACGCTTATAGTGTTGGCTGCACTGATTACCGTTTCGCAATCCTTAAGTTTTGCGGGATATTTAAAGTTTGAACCCTCGGGAGGATAATCGCCTTTTCTGATAGCGTCTGCGGCATTCATAATCTTTGCGGCATACATACGGTCATCAAGTCCGTTTGCAAACTGCTCTATCTTCTCCTTGGTTTCGTCTGCCTCCTGCTCATTGCCGTTATGTACAGCATTTAACAGCTCATTTACTAATTCTGTAAGATAATCGTAATCTATCTTAACATCCTTGATATGAGTCATACGAAGTTCTATCTGGTAAACCGGAATTTTTTCTCTCTTTGAAATATAATCTTTAAGCTCATTTGTGAGAACAGTTGTCAGCTTTTTCTCCTGTTCGGGAGTTATTCCGATTTTTTCAAGCAGTTTATCAGGATTTTTGTAGTCGAATCCCCCGTTTTCATCACTTTCGGGAGCATACTGCTTGAGCTTTGCCATTCCTGCGTTATACTCACGAATTAAGTCAATCATAAAATCTTTCTGTTTTTCAGACGGTGGCAGTTGATTAAATTCATTTGTTAAATCAGAAATTTTTTCCACGGTATTTCTGACATCACCTAAAACATCGTCAAATTTCGGGGCGGTGATACCGTTCTGAACATTTTGAATGCTTCTTTCTTCATCAGAAAGATTTGCGGAATCTTTGTTTGCATAAATTGCAAGAGCTTCGTTCATAAGTCGCTCATTTTGTGCGGGCCAACGGTAATTGACAATTCGTCCCCACGGCTTTTCCTGCATATCCGCTACTCTGTTTGTTCTGGAATATGCCTGAATAAGTCCTGCACCCTTTAATGTTCTGTCAACATACAAGGTATTCAATTGCGGTGCGTCAAAGCCTGTGAGGAGCTGATCTACAACAATTACCAAATCAAGAAAATTGCCGTCGCTTGCGGTTTTGTTCAATCTTGAAATTACATCCTGAGTATATCCCGACACATCATTCATATCAAACTTTGTACGAAATTCGGTATTATATTCTGTAATTGCTTGATACAGGGCTTTGTTGGTATCAAGCATACTATTGTTGTTTGTGTTGTTAACGCTGAATGTTACTGCCACTTTTAGGGTTGGCAGCCCCTGTTTTTTACGCTCACAGTTGACTCTTTTAAATTCGTTATAATACATCATTGCCATTGGTGTGCTGGCTTTTCCGCCACCTACATGAGTAGTAAAAAGTGCATTGTATTTGCCGTCATTTGAACGATTTTGCCACTTGCCGAATATATCTTTTACTACCAATTCAACATGCTTTGGATTCTCGTCATAAAAACTCGGTTCAACAGCATCGTCCATATCTTCGGGTGTCAGGTTATCAATCTTTGCATTGATTTTTTCTTCCGACCAATCCGGATACTTTTCTCTGTAGAATGATGGGAGATATTTTTCTTTCATAACATCTTCGGGAATGGTAGTTTCAAAGTCAACTTTGAATCCCAAGACATTTCTGTCTGCAATAGCCTCACGGATTGTATATTTATGTAGTGGTCTTCCGAAAATATCTTCCGTTCTTAGGCCTTTAGTTGTTTCATCGAATGTCGGTGTTCCCGTATAGCCTACCCATGCGGCACGCTTAAATGAATTTTGAATATTTTTGAAAGAATCTCCGGCTGTGGAACGGTGTGCCTCATCAACTATAAAGACAATATTTTTTTCAGGCGACTTAAACGATTTTCTCTTAACAAGCGTATCCAATTTTTGAACGGATGTAACTATAATACCGTTAGATTTTGATTTTAGTTTACGACTTAAATCTGTTGTATTATTGGTATCCTGTACAATACCGTCAAAGTCATCAGTAGCGTCGGGATCGTAAGCTTTGTAATTTTCATTTGTTTGTTTTGTCAGCTGGATACGATCAACTACAAAAACTACTTTGTCAACCTTTGGCATACGACTTGCCAACCAAGCTGTCTTAAAGGATGTAATTGTTTTTCCTGATCCGGTGGTATGCCAAATATAACCGACCTTTTTATCGCCAAATTCAAAATCAACATTTTTAAGGCCTTCGATAACTGCTTGTGTTGCATAAACCTGATACGGACGCATAACCTTTAATGACTGCTTGTTCGGTGTGCCGTCAAGTATCATATAATTGGTTGCCATCTGATGAGCCATTGGAATTGATAACATTGAATCGGCAAACTCTTTCCAATCTCTTACAATGGTATTATCTTCTCGCTGCCAGTTAAATGCAAAATCCTTGTTAAACCTCTCGGAGGTTGTATTAGCCATATATTTTACATTATTTGGAGTTATTGCAATAAGAATCTGCAGCATTGAAAAAATGTCGCCATACTGACCTTCGTCAATGTATTGGTGCATTTGATTTAACGCTTCGTTAACATCATGCGTATCTCGTTTTTCTTCAATCTGAATAATCGGCAATCCGTTAATCAGAAGAGTAGTATCAAAACGGCGGTTCATCTTGCCGTTTATAACAGCCGGACGCTCAATCTGATTTACCACCTGATAAACTGTATCACCTGCACCAATCTGTTTTTGATCGAATACTGTCAAAAAAACATGTCTGCCGTCATCAAGATCTACCTCAATTTGAGATACTCCGTTTAATCCATAAAGGAATTGACCTGCTTCATACGGTGTGTGTAAATCGGAAATGATTTTTTTAACCTGATTGAATTCTGCATCGCTCATGGGATTTTCCAAAACATTTTGATTGTGTTGCTCAAGTATCTTCTTAAAATTGTCCCAAAGCTGCGGTGTGGTTTTTATGTCAGGTTCATATTTCCAGAGCTTTGTTTTTACAACTCTGTTTCCAAGCCCTATAGCGGTAAATTCCGGAATACCTTCTAAACATTTCGGATTTGATATTGTTCCTGTTGTAATGTACTGAATCAACTCTGTTTCAAAGCGGTTTTCAGTCATAAGTTTACCCCCTTAAGTTTTTCTATTGTTAATAGTTTTTCTGCGTCAGCCACTCTCATTTTTAATGCTTGCAGCCGTAATTGTTTAAAATAAATATCTCCGATAATTTTCTGTTTCTCATAAGAGTGAATTTTTGGCAACTCAAGTTCTCGTAACTGTTTTACTGTATGTTTTAAGACAGCCGATCCTTGAAGTCCCTTTGACCACTGCTTTCTTATCAAGTCACTTTCATTCAACAGGTATACCAGATATTTGCGGTCTATAACATTTTTAGGTATCAGCTTAACATAATTTTGTGTATACAAATATCCCTGATGTTTTTTGTTTACAATAGTCGTCCTGCCAGAAATCAAGCTAAATAAAATATCGCCTTCATGCACCAAATTAAGCTCATCTAAGGTCGATATTGATTTTGGACTTTCTTTGCTTAATTCAAGATTCACTATATCATTTTCAAGTTCTTGCTGACCGTAAAAATAATAAGTCGGCGCCGTATCTGACAAAGATTCTTTTATTCTAAATTGAGGAGTTCCCGTCATAATGGTAATAATATCTTCTATCTTCATTTTGTGCCTTTCTAAAATTACATTTTTCATCGTTGCAACTTTATATTACTCCTAACCTTTTCTTTTGTCAATACATTTTTGTAATTTTTTTAAATTACATTAGCAATATTTTTTCGTAGTGCTTTTTTAACAATTATTTTTGTTGCTGTCAAATAAATATTATCACAGTATAATAAAATCTCCTATGGCAGTTTTTTTATTCTGCCATAGAAGGGCATAGGAGGGGGAATTTATCACCTGTTATTTAGAAACATTTATTGATCTTCCGCAAGTTCTCGGCGGATTTCGCTTTCTAAGAAGCCGTAGTCGGGGGCGCATCCATCTGTATATGATTGTCGGCAATCTTCGCCTTCAAATCCTTGTGCGTCAATATCAGACACATTAATTACAAAGCCGTTTTCATCAAATGTGATCCACAGGCTATAGTTAATTATTTCATCATCGTAATCCTGAAATTCAAAATAATGACTTCCAGAATTTTCGCCTGAATATCTCTTGCACTGAACATCGCTTAGACATTTTGCGAATCTCGTTGCCTCGCCGGGATCATCAAAAGTGAAATCCTCGTATAAATCATCCTCTATATGCCATTTGCATGCTTCTCTGAATTCCTGAAGATGTTCTTCGTATTCTTCTTCGGTGGCATCAGGATCATCCTCAAAAAAAGTACTTGCGATCCTCTTCAAGTGCCTTTTCATATGCCTCATCGCTGTCATAATCACCACGCCACGGCATATCATAGTCATCACAAGCAAATTGTGTCACATAGTTCTCATAATGCTTTTGTGCAAGCTTTTCAAGCTCCTCACCGACTTCACCGCTATGGACAGGAATACCGTTTTCTATGTTTTCCTGAATTTTCTCGTAAAGTTCATCGGAAATCTCCAAATCAGCTAAAACATAATCGACTAATTCATACCTCTGGACCTGATAATACACACACCATTTTTTCATAAATTTTCCTCCTGACATTTTGATATTTTAATAAAATATCATTTTGGCCCGATGTTACCATCTGTCAACTATATTATACCAAAAACCACTGTCCCATTATCTACCCTGTGGTTTATGAATTTGGATTTTTTGAAATATTAGCATAAGTTTATGCCTATCAAAAGTACTAAGAATCACTAATATGTTTTAAATTATAACAATTCATCCGCAAATATCAATTTGCATTAAAGTATTGCAAACATATTTTATTTATTGTATAATATTAACATAACAATGATTTAACGGGGATATTATGAACAACAAACAATTGTTCAGTAAATTTTTGGCGATTACTCTTGTTATTACGCTCATTTTTTCAGTTTTCAGCGTAAGTGCAGGGGCTGTTTCGGCTGATGAAAAAAGCAATTCACAAAATGCAAATGTTCAGGACAATCTCAGCGTGTCGGGAACAAATTCGTTAGGCACAATGCTTGCAAACGAAATTGCGGACAAAAACGAAGAGACTGAAGATAATAACGGCTACAATGTCTTTTCGGTAGCTGTTTCGGGTAACAATGCTGTGGTTTCTTTTGAAACTGTTACAGACGCAACTTTGCTTGTCGCTATCTACAATGAAAGTTGCGATACACTTATTGCAACGGGTACAACAGAAGTAACCAACGGTGAAACCGAAAAGAATGTCATTTTAGATACCAATGATATGCCACAGTATTTTTATGTGAAAGGCTATCTTATTGACACAACAACAAACAAGCCGTTATGCACCGCATATTCTTCTCCGATGTACACCAAGGATATGCAGGAATTTCTTTCAAAAACTACAGATGATTTTGAAGAAAACAAAGTGCTTAATTTTGACAATGACGATAACAACAACTTTGCGGTTTACAAGGATGAAGTAAAGCTTGTTGATGAGTCCGGCGAAACCAACAAAGTTACCAAAAGTGATGATACAACAAAAACATATGTAATTGAGAATATTGACGATAGCATTTCTTCTCTTAGTGAGGGCGATATTTTCTCATATGATTACAGCAACGGTGATGCTCTTATAGTCAAGGTTGCAAACATTGCCATAGATGGTACTACTGCCACAATCACAGATGAAGATGCAAATCTTGACGATGTTTTTGATTATGTAAAAATTGACAGCACCGCAAAGAAATCTGATTTTACTTATGATGAATCGACAGTTGGAGAGGGCGTTTCAATACTCAGTGAACAGAAAAGCAGAAAATCAAGGGCGATTGATATTAGCGGAAGTGCGTCTTGGTCAGTTCCTTTCAGTGTTAGCTATGTTGACAACGGAGTTAATGTAAAAGGTTCGCTTACATATGGTTCATCAGTTTATGTCAAAGTTTATTTAAGCATTCAATATCAGTACTTAGAATTAAAAGTTGACCAAACTTTAAAACTTGATTTAAGTGTTTCAACTAATTTGTTTGAAAGCAGTATTGACCTTTTTGAATTTGGAGTTTCGCCGATTGCAGGCGTTTATGTAACCGTAACACCGGCACTTGTTATAGAAGGTTCAATAAACTGTTCAATCAGTGCTACAATGAAAACAACAAACGGCTTCAGTGTTTCTAATACCGAGGGGTACAAAGACCTGACAACAAATCCAAAGCTTGAAACCAAACTTGATTTTTCGGGCAGTGTATTTATCGGCGCAAAAGCAACGCTTAAAATAAGAGTTCTCGGTTCTTTGGTTGAGGGCGGATTTACGCTGAAAAACGGTGTTGATATTTCGGGAACGTTTGACGATACCAAAGATTCATCTTCTAAAAAGCATAACTGTTCGGCTTGTATTAAGGGCGATATTTACAAAAAAATCGGTGGTTCAATTTACATAAAATTCCTCAACAGCAAGAATTTAAAGTTTGAACTTTCTTTAAATGTCAAAACAAAAATCAGTGATTTTTATTATTCCTTAGATCACCAAACCTTTGATTTCACAACCTGTCCTTATGTTTCCTATAAGGTGAATATTATTGTAAAGAACAGCAACGGCAGTTTTGTAAGCGGTGCGTCCGTCAACGGAACAGCAACAACCGACTCTGACGGTAAGGTTACAATGTATTTGCCAAACGGCAATTATACATTTACTGCGTCATACAACGGTCAAACCGAGTCAACGACCGTAACTGTAAATAATGCAGAAACAACAGCCGATCACATACGGCAGCAGTTACCAAAGACGGCGACTTATATATGTGGGGATACAATAATTATGGACAACTTGGAGTATATTCAAACGCTGACAGTAAGATTCCGATTAAAGTGAATAATTCTTCATCTACACTTCCTGAGAAATCAGTAAAATATGTCGCGCTTGGATATTATCACAGTGCGGCAATAACAAAAGATGGTAGTCTTTATATGTGGGGTAGTAACAATTACGGCGGCCAACTCGGTGACGGTACAACTACAGATAGATACACCCCAATAAAAATAATGGACAATGTAGCATCGGTCAGTCTTGGAGGTTCTCACAGCGCGGCAGTAACAAAAGACGGCAGTCTTTATATGTGGGGTGATAATGGAAACGGAAGACTTGGTGACGGAACAACCACAAATAGATATACCCCTGTAAAAATAATGGACAATGTAGCATCGGTTAGTCTTGGAAGCTTTCACAGTGCGGCAATAACAAAAGACGGCAGTCTTTATATGTGGGGATATAATTATTACGGGCAACTCGGCGACGGTACAACTACAGATAGATTCACTCCTGTAAAAATAATGGATAATGTGGCGTCGGCTAACCTTGGAGATGATCACAGTGCGGCAATAACAAAAGATAGCAACCTTTATATGTGGGGTAAAAACGATTGCGGACAGCTCAGTCACGGTACAACTGATAATAAAACCAGACCTCATAGAGTAGCAAGTAATGTTCAAAGTGTAAAACTCGGATACAGTCATACCACAGTAATTTCAAAAGACGGCGGATTATATACTTGGGGATCCAATAATTACGGACAGCTTGGTAACGGAACAACTATAAACAACAGTAATCCGATAAAAATAATGAATGATGTGGTAGATTGTGCAGGAGGGGATGACCATACTATAGTCTTAAAAAAAGACGGTACAGTATATGCATGGGGTTACAATGAATATGGACAACTCGGTAACGGTACAACTACTGACAGAACATCTCCTGTCACTATTCAAATTTATGACCATACTAATGTGTTGAAGAGTTTAAAAAAATCTTCCGAATCGGTCAGTGCATCATCAGGTCAGCATACATCAAAATTTGCCGGATATAATGCAAACGGTATTTATAACTTCTATGCATTAAAAGATAAAAATGCCGACAAACTTTTATCCGATGATAACATTCTGTATGTTGATCAGGTAAGGGCAGATGCAAACGGTAATATATCCGTTACATATACCCCGAAAACCGCATATGATTCTCCGTATGAATTTGTGTCAAGCATTACACAGGTGAACATAAGCAATGCCGATGTATCTGCCGAAGATTTTACATATAACGGAAAATTGCAGACAGTTGAACCCGTTGTAAAAGTAAACGGATATACCTTGTACAGCGGAATTGACTACACGCTTTCTGGTGCATACATTGCCAAAAATGCAGGCGAATATACATATACCATAAACGGCAAAGGCGATTTTACGGGAAGTATCACAAAGACATTTACAATCAAAACTGCCGATGTGAATAATTGTGATGTTTTAATTCTCGATTCGGCAACATATACGGGCAAAGATATCGAACCGAATACTGTTGTTAAAATTGGCGATGTTACCCTTGAAAAAGATGTTGATTACACGGTTGAATATCAAAATAATTTGAATGTAGGTATCGGAATTGTTGTAATTAAAGGCAAGGGTAATTGCAATGGCAGAAAAATCTGCTGGTTCGACATAACCAATTGCGATATTTCCGAAATCTCAAAAATTGATATTCAGGATTGCACATACTACGGAAAAGCTGTTGTTCCTGAAATGGCACTTGAAAACAACGGTACTGCCCTTGTTAAAGATAAGGATTATACCGTGACATTTACTGTAGGTACTGCCACAGCCGTTATTAACGGTATCGGAAATTACAGCGGCACAATCGAAAAAACATTCCAAATCAAACTCCCAATAGGTGATATTGATATGAGCGAAACGATTGATGTTAAAGATGCTACATTGGTAATGCAATACGGTGTTAAACTCATTGACCTTTCAGACGAACAACTGATTATTGCCGATGTTAATAATGACAACATTGTAAATATCAAAGACGCAACAATGATTCAAAAGTATATAGTGAATTTAATAGATAGTTTCGTAAGATAACCGACTATTCAAAATGTATTGTAAGTAAAAAACAAACTGATTTCATTTGTGAAGTGAGGTCAGTTTGTTGCGTTTCAGAGGTTTTATTGGCCTTAAATTTGTTATTTTGTGCGTTGTAAAAATTTGTATTTAAATTTTTATAAAAATATTTTGAGAAAAATTCGTAAATTGCATTGATAAAAATTAAAATTCGGCGTATAATTAACTATAAGGAGATGAAAAAAATGCTTTTATATTTTAAAACAAAAAACTACCGTTCTATAAAGGATGAAGCAGTTTTAAATATGGAGGCTGCCTCACTAAAAGATAGTGCCGCCGATTTACTTCAATTTGGAAAGAATAAATATCTACCTGCAGTTGCAATATATGGTAAAAACGGTGGTGGAAAAAGTAACCTGATTCGAGCTATGTGGTTGGCTGTACAATTTATATGTAATGCACAAAAAACTCAAACTGAAAACGCAAAGGTTCCTGTTAACCCATTTCGTTTGGATGACTATTCGTGCGGTAAGCCTACAGAATTTGAATTTTGCTATGTTCAAAATGGAGTAAAATATATTTATGGATTTTCTGCCACTCAAGAAGAAATAAAAACAGAATACCTTAAAGCCTCTCCACACGGAAGAGAAGCAAGTATTTTCAGCCGGGAGAATGGCAAATTTAAGTTTCCTCAAAATAACGAACGAAAGCACAAAGAACTAATTGCAGCTGCAGTTGCACCAAATCAATTGTTCTTTGCTGTATCTTGTACTATGAATTACAAACCTTGTATAGAAGCTATGAGATGGTTTCGTGATAAAATTGTATTTTCTCGTGATTATACCGATATAAATCAAAGTTTAATAGATTACAGAGAAAATGATGCAATGTTACAAGCAATTGTATCAGCGGCAAAAACAGCAGATGTGGGTATCCAGGATATGCGTTTTGAAATCAATAATAAAGAAATTGATTTTGATTCAGACGATTTGCCTGAACAAATTAAAGATATGGTAACGGCCTTAAAAGCGTTTAGTGACGCTTTAAAGCAAAGCGGAAATGAATCTGAAATAAAACTAAACACAGGGGAACTAAAAAGTACAACATATCACTTTGGTATTAACAAAGAGGGAAATCAAGATATGTTTGAACTTGGACTCGGAGATGAGTCAGATGGTACAAAAAGACTGATGGCTTTAGCTCCTGCAATTGAGAAAACATTAAACGACGGAGGAGTTTTAATTGTTGATGAGCTTGAACAAGAATTACATTTAATTCTTATGGAGTATGTTATCCGTAGATTTCAGGAACAGAAAAATAATACTAATCAGGCCCAAATAATTTTTACAACTCATGAAACCGGTTTACTTAACCTGGAAATACTCCGTAGAGACCAAATATATTTTGTTGATAAAAATAAAAAAAGCGGCGTAACAAGTCTTTACTCCCTTTTTGATTTTAACATACGAAATGATATGACCAATATTCAAAAAGCTTATTTAATGGGAAAATTTGGCGCTGTTCCATCTATTGAGGGGGCTCAATAATGGCGAGGCAATCCAATAATAGGTCTCCCAAAAAGGTTATATATGTTTTTTGGGAAGGCGAAAGTGAGAAAGCTTATTCGATGTTTTTAAAAGAAGAATTTGAAGAATGTGCAGTCATAAAATGCCACCATGAAAAAGGCACTTTCCAAGTGGCTAAGTCATATTTTAAAAGCAATAAAAAATTTAAAAGTGATGTAGCAGAGCTTGATGAAATATGGTTTTTCTTTGACACAGAAATAGAAATGGGTAATCAGTGGGATGATAATATGAAGTGTCTGGATGATATAATTAAATCTAGACCAAAAAAGAATCCAATAAAAATCAGATTACTAATGACTACATGTTGTATTGAATATTGGTTACTCCTTCATTTTGACAAAAAAGCACCGGCAATTGCTATACCTAAAGATAAAGAAAAAATACTTAAAAGTGTTAAGGATGAGGAAAATTCTTATAAAAAGGGAGACTACGAGTCTATCAAAAAAATAGCAAGCAGATATAAAACTGCTATTGAAAACGGTAAATGGACCCTAGAACGTTTAAAAGAAGTTGGAATGCCTAAAGATGAACAACAACGCAACCAATGGTTATTTAAGGGCGACCATACCTTTACTACTGTACATGAGGCTTTAATATATTTAGTGAGCTTAAAAAATTCAGTTTGTGTAAATTAACAAGGTTGTGTTACAAAACTAAGTGGCCTAACTATACGCAAAAGAAAGCTGAGGATATGAAAATTGTCCTCAGCTTTTGGTTGTTTTAAGGGTTATTTTTCGATAATTTTTGGGGTTGATTTTGAATAATATGCATTGGCAGTTTTTTGACTGATGAAATCTTGTAGGGTTTTCTAAAAATTTTTCTAAAAAACTTTCTGAATTTTAGAAAATAAAGAACAATATATTAAATATTGTTCAGTGCTACAAAATTCTGAGATTGCAGATAATCACTGTGCTTTTTGGACTTTGCAGCATTAGGTGATACAAGATAATACCACTTCTGAGCCGCTCCAAAACCGCGTGCCGAGGGTTCAAGTCCTTCTGCCCCTGCCAAGGTATGATGTCTCAAAAATGGCTTAGATAAGCCGTTTTTGAGACTTTTTCTTTTTGCAGAAATATTGCAAATTATATCAACGGATTTTAAACCTATGATATGTAAATCCTATATTTGTTTCATATTTTTGATGGCATTTACATTTGGGAGGACATTCTCGGATTTCTATCGGAACATTAATGTTGTTATTTTCTATTGAATCCTTAATTGCCTCATACGCCAGAGAAAAATACTTTTGTCCATCTTCTCCGGGATTATCAATAATAATCTTCTTCAAATACTGAAAAGAAATCGGTTTGCTTATATTTCTGACGGTAATATGATTACCGAAATCTCCCTTATGAAAACCATAATACAAGCTGTCAACATCAGGGAAATATCGTTCCTCATAAGGAATGTATTCATCCCAATTTGCAGGATTTTCCTGAGTAATGCATATATCATAATCTGCAACCTCATCCAAAACATCTACGGAATAAACAAATGTTATTACGCCGTAATTGTTCACATCCTTTGCACGCTCATGTATGTCAACCGAATCAAAAAATATGTCATTGTATATATTGAATTTTTTATCAATGTCGTCACTTTTCTGATCTGTTTGAGGAAGATTATATTCTTCAACCGTTTCTCTGGACAATAGTCCGCCATTATTGATAAAAGTTAATGACGTTATTACCGAATTCACATGAAATAATTCTGTAACACCTTTGTGTATAAGTACCTTCTTGACTTTTGCAACTTTCATAAATAAATTCTCTCCTTTCAAAAAAGCTGTCACCGATAAAGAAAATTACAATGATTAATTAAGATATTCCGTGTAATTCCTGATACAATGTTTTTGCATAAGTATCGGTCATTCCGCATATATAATCAGTTACAAGCAAAAGACGAAGATATAATTTTTCCTCCTTTGTTTTTTCTCTGGAATGATGTCTGTATGCGCTCATATAGTTTTGTGAAATTATATTCATCAGGCGTCTATCCAACGCATTTTGCTCAATTTCGGTATCGTAACTGATTGCCGCATTCACAAATTTATCAAGCAAAAAATCTATTATTGTACCTGCTGATATTTCAAGCTTTTGGATATGTTGTGACTCAAACACTTTTTCTGCTGTAATATTCCCCAAAGCTTTCATAAGTACATTGCCATGTGACACTTTTAATATTTCACTTTTGAATGTTCCGTTCATAATGTCAATATAATTTATTATAAATTATATATGTCTTTTTGACTATCTTTTTATATCTCCTTAAATGTCCGCAAAGCCTTATTTTATAGGCTCTACGGGCATTTTGCTTTTGTGGTAAACCTCACATATCTAGGTCTATCTTC
>OGZL01000062.1_pt1 | contig 58086 bp, 102 predicted proteins | sample 1576761 | NCBI WGS metagenome assembly OGZL01 (sample SAMEA3541595, study PRJEB24748) | human gut metagenome | biome: human gut; feature: human-associated habitat; material: faeces | place: China | collected 2012
TGGTCAGGGAATTGAAAAGTGTACTCTTTCCTACGTTGGGAAGGCCCACGATGCCTAATTTCATTTTTAATTTTACCTCCTTAAAAACATAGTATTTATCAGCATTTCTTAGTTTTAATATACTGTTTACGTACCAATTACGTACCAATTTTAGACTACTTTAAGCGCACACGCCACTTTTTCCATTTCTTTGCTCTTCTGATCTTCTGTTGTATGCACATATAAATTCATTGTAATAGATATATTTGAATGCCCCAAAATTGTTTGAAGTGTCTTAGGAATCATTCCGGCTTCAATACATCTAGTAGCAAAAGTATGTCTCAAAACGTGCATAGAAAACTTAGGAAGATTACATTTTTCGCAAATTTTAAAAAGTGCCGTGTCATACGTGCTGTTTTTAACTGGTGTTCCTTTTTTGCACAGAAAAACCTGATCTTTCCATTCCATTTCAATCATTTGAAATGACTGGTTCTTTTTCTTCTGCAATCTCAAAATATTTACAGCTTCATCAGTCAGAGGAATTGTACGGTATCCGGCTTTACTTTTTGGCTCTCCTGTTTTCCATTCTTTGTTGGAATGTCTATATTCCGTTGCTCTTTGAATTGATATTGTCTTATTCTTAAAATCAACATCACTCCATTTTAATCCGACTAATTCACCAGTACGAAGTCCTGTCTGCAATATAAATCTGTACTGATATTCATAAGAACTCCCAGTAATTGAATTGCAGAATATTTTCTGTTGTTCTATTGTTAATGCTTCTTTTTTAGTAGAACATTTCCCAATATTGTGTTTTACAGTCTTATTGCATGGATTCTTCAATATAACATCATTCTGATATGCATAGTCAAGCATATTGTAAAGTGCTATCCTTGCCTGATAGATTGTCGTTGTCCTATATCCTTCATCAGACATTTTGTTCATAATCCTTTGACAGTCAATAGTTGTGACATCTTTAAGAATTTTCTTTCCTATCACAGGTGATATATTCCTATCATATCTTTCTCTGTAGTTTCTACAGGTATTATATCTTACGGTCTTTTCTTTTATTTTAATCCAGTAGTCGTACCATGCATCCACAAGCATATCTTTTGGAAAATCAAGGTTTGTGTGTTCGTCCTCGTATTGAGAATCAGACAACCATTTCCTACACTCTTGCAATTTGGGGAAAACTTTTTGAATACGTTTTCCTATTCTGTTTGTGTATCTTCCAACATACAAACCATCTTTGCGCTGGCTTATTCCAGAGCCCAGTTCCTTTCCTTTTAGGTCTTTTCCCACTGTTTTACACTCCTTTCCATTATGAGAAAAGCCTTATGCAATTTCACATTTTATCACATAAGGCTTTATAAGTCTACAATTCAACATTCTCTGTTATAAATTTTTCAAACTCTTTTCTCTTAATCAGTCTTCTTCTTCCTACATAGACAACAAAGGTACATCTGGGGTTGTTTGAAAGTTCTCTTATTTTGTTAATGCCGATGTTGCTGTACTCCGCAGCTTCTTCAAGTGTTAATGTGACTTTTTCCCAAATAGGAACTGTTTTTCCCACGTCTATTTCACCTACTTTCTTTTTGATTTCTTTAATTCGTCTGCTCAATGTTGATATTGGCAAGAAAGTGACAGCCGATATTTGCTCAAGGCTTTTACCACGGCATAACAGGCTGAACACTTGCTCTTCCTCTTCCGTAAAATTGGCGTTCCGGAAGATTTCATCAAGTTCCGGCTTAGTCAGTTTTGACAACTTCATAAGCCAGTCTCCTTCGCTAAATTTCAGTTTTAATGTGTAACGTTACACATAATTACACAGGTAAATAATTGTCCAGTGCCTGCCGGATCACCCAGGAGATAGGTCTGTCCTGCTGCCGGCAGTAATCAATTAATCTCTCGTATTGCTCCGGATCCATGCTGATGTCTTTCCGGATGTTCTTCTTACCGTCCTCTTTCTTCGGTCTCGCCATTCCTATCTCCTTTCTTTTACCTATTCTTCAGGGCAATAATCAGATCATTATATGTTGCCTGATTCATATACATAGTCATATGTACCTGATCTACAACCGTTTCTCCACGTTTTTGCCAATCTTTGGTGATGTATCCATACCGCTTAATCCACTTTTTATTGATGCGCTTCTTTTTGTTCCTGCGCCGTTGGACCTGCTTTGTGGTAACTATAACGGTATATCCGCCCATCAGATCGTTCATTTTACTTAACATGCCTATCTCTCCTTTCGTTACACAATTTTTCCGATATTTCAGTTTACCGCTTCAAGAAGGAACTGTTTTTCTTCCAGTCTCTCATAAATGGTCTGTCCATTTCCGGTTTCTATGTACGGCAGAAATATTTCTTCAAATCGCACCATCTGAATATCCAGCAGCGCCATCTGCGCTTCTACCCAGTCCTTCAAAATGCGCCATGCTACACGCTCTGCCTGTTCCCTGGTAGCCTTGATGCTGCTTCTCGGACTGTTCTTTTTCTCCTTTTTTAACACTTCCAGACATTCATCCACCTTTACCGGCAACCTCACTGGTATCTGCTTAAAACCGGTATCAATCAGGAAGGAAAGACCTGTTATTGACTCTCCGTCATAATTCTTCATGATACTTTTTGCTTTATGCTTCATCAGAATGTACTCAATCTCTGATACTGTCTTAAATGAATCCACTGTGGTTGTATAATTCAAAATTGCCATTTCTACACCTCCGATATCGTTATTTAATCTTCTAATACCAAATCATCTGATTCTTTCTTTTGCCATTCTGAAAAATCTATAGATTGAAGGCAGTTAGAGCATCCATTTAGCTTCTGGGAAATTCCGCCACCACGCTTTTTATCTGTTTCATATGACCCAACAATAAACTTTCCGCATCTTGGGCAGTAGAAATATAATAATCGTCCAAGATTGTGGGTTTTAGGTACTTCTTTTGTGGTTTCAATTCTCGGCTTCTGTGGTATCTGCTTTTCGATAGCTATTTTGATAGCAAGCCAAAATGATTTTCCACCGCTTCTTCCTCCGATTGGCTTCTGTTCATCCCATGCCTTTGATATTTCTCTGTAATCAAGCACCATGATTTCCTCCGCTAAATTCTAATATTTCAGTTTAATGAATTTTATATCTGTCTCTTGCTGCAGAACGAAACATCATAAAAAGCATTTCCGATAATGGTTTTTCTCTGTCTCTGCGTTTTGCCTTCTTAATTACTGTCAATTCTCTCCAGTTATTACGACAACTGCTTTCTGTTGGAACAAGTACCCCTACAAAGTAAGGAATTTTATTTGAAACCGCCGCATAAACTTCTTCTGGCATCACAAGATAATTGTAATCGCCTATAAAGTTCAAGCCGTGTCCTGAATTGAAGTCTTCAATAGAAGATTTTACTTCATAACAATAGAAATCCCCTTTTTCAATTCCGGAAACTGTGTTATTAACAGGCTTAAATTTCATATAGTCCACTCTGATTGCATGTGTTGTCGCATAATCAAATGTGACCTCTTTAGCCATATAAATTCTTGTGTCATTTTTAGGATTTATGTATTTTTCCAATGACATGGATAGTTCCTTTGTAATTTCCGGTCGTTTGCTCATCTCTACCTCCTAAATTCTAAGTAACTAAAATAACAACTCAAATCTCAATTTCACTTTTTAGTTCCTAATTTTAGTCCCTTGTGATTTTGTCCTTTAAGCCAAATCCATCATAGGCTGTTTCCTCGTTCTTGATGATGTTTCCTACTGATATGTGCTGTATTTTGTTCATTTGTGTGTACCTTACTTTTGATTGATATTCAGATTGCGGAACATTGCGCACATGACATCTACCACAATGCTATTTCCAAATTGTTTGTAAAGCTGCGTGTTGCTGTTCACTGCTGCCATTTTGGATATATCCTCGTCTGATACTCCCATGAGTCTACCGCATTCTCTCGGTGTCAACTTTCTGACGCGGTACTGTGTGGCAATATGGCTATTTTCATACCCATGTGTGTCGGCTAAAAGATTAGATGCTATGCAATTATCAAGATTTCTGCCACGCATGGCAACTACACAAGGCTGTTGGTTACCACCTTGATATGTGCGGATAGTTGGAGAACAACTATCTTTGTCATATACATTTCCTGCGAAGTTGCCGCCGTCGAATCCGTATATATTTCCAATTCTTCTTTCTTCCATTTATCAAATCACTCCAAAATCATTCTTGGCTCTTTATATTCTCTTGCTGTAATTGACGGTGCAACTGATTCATATGTTCTAATTGCACCGTTTTCTAATCCACTCATGCTGGTATCAATACACATTCCTTTCAACAACACAGTTTCCGTCAGACCGCAAATTGCTGATTCCTGCGTCATATTTTGCCTTGATACAGTTTGCGATTTCTCTTCTTCCCGGTTCACAGATTGTTCCGTCAATGCAAGTCTGCTCTGCTCTGCTATGCTATGCTCTGCTCTGCTCTGCTCTGCTCTGCTCTGCTCTGCTCTCAGAATTGTGTTTTTGCAATGTTCCGTTGTCAATAAGTGTCTGAATAAGTTTTTGTGCCTTTTCATTGTTGATGTAATACTTCTCGTCCACATCATATTCAAGGTAATCTTTCAACTTCTTTTTCAACGGTATCTGCTGTGGGAAATGGTAGTTATATTCTCCCAAAAATGAAAACATGAAGCATCTTTCACGGTTCTGTGCCACTCCGTAGTTCTTTGCGTTTAAGTCCTGCCAGTAACTTACATATCCAAGACTTGTCAGAAAATCGATCCATTTCTGAAAATCAGACATATTCGATTCTGCGTGGACTTGCGGAACATTTTCCATGAACAGAATCTGCGGTAATTCACCACCACTTTCATGTATTTCTGTCAGAATCCGTTCCACTTCCCACAATAAACCGCTTCTTGTTCCACTACCTTTACTCATTCCCATTTGCTTTCCAGCAACCGACAAATCGGTGCAAGGAAACGAGTAAGTAAGTAAGTAAGTAAATGTTTCAGTGTCCGTAATGGCTAAATCCGCAGCATGAACCTGTGTTATATCCATTGTTGGAAAATCAGTGCCATGCACAGCGTTATAACTTGCTATGGCATACTTATCAAACTCCACAACTCTGTAATGCTCGAATTTCGCACCGATACGTTTCAGTGCCATTGCCTGACTTCCGTATCCTGCGAACAACTCTATCAGGCGTATGGGTTTTGTGATTTGTACCGGCTGTCGCATAATATCGAAAATGTTTATCTGATTCACGGCATCACCCCCGGAATATCCTCAAAACTAATCTGATTATCTCTTTCAAAGACAATCATCTCATTTTTGGCTCTCTGATAAAAGTTGCGGTCAATCTCAAATCCGAAAGCACTTCTGCCGGATTCTGCGGCTGCTCTCAAGGTACTACCGCTGCCACAGCAAGGATCAATCACTACATCACCGGGATCTGTAAAAATCTCTATCAGTTTTTTCAGCACCGCTACCGGCTTCTGCGCCGGATGGATTTTCGGAATATCTTTTCCGTCTTTCTCCCAACTGAACCAGTTAAAAATCATTTTCCCAGTGCCACGGATTGTCTTTCCGTCCTCGTCAACCTTTGCACCGTTCCGGAACTTCGGCAGCTTGTCACGGTAGAACACAAGAGCATATTCAGTAGCACCAACCACACGCATATTTGCCTTAAGCACCTGCGGACTGTAATTTTTAACAAATACCAACGGTATGTAATGGACGAATCCATGCTTATAGGCGGCATCAATCAGCGTAGGCATCTGTTCAAAAGAGCAGAACACGATCATGCAAGGGCTGTTGCTACTTCTTCCCCTGGTAACGCTATTCTTGTCTTCTTTTTTCAGCATCTTTGAGCAGAAATGGAAATACTCATACAGATTAAAGTTGAAATCGGAATTGAATGCCGCCTTGCCTGCCAGCTTGCTTTCTCCGTTCTTATTATCCCCACCGTTGTACCACATAGGGTTACTGCCGTAGAAGTTCTTGCCGACATTATACGGGACATCGGCAATGATAAGCTGTGCCGGAGGTATGGCATATTTCTTATAGTTCTGCATTGAATCTCTGTAAATCTCACATTTTAATTTTTTCATTTTTTCAAGGAGACCGCATATGCTTCACTCTGGCCAGAGTCTCGGCTCCTTTCTTGGTTTTATCTAACTATCGTTTCTGCTTGTTCCTTGTACATCCGTCCTGCCATGCGCACAAGGTAGTGCTGTAAGGCTTCTGCAACGCTGATTCGGTGCTTTACGCAGTATCGGTCAACGTACCTCTTAAAGTCCTCGTTCTGCTCGTACAGGGCGGTGTAATCAATGGGTTCCATCTGCATCACACTCCTTTAAGATTTCATCTAAGCAAGCATTATATCCTGCATTCAACATCAGTTTGTCATTCTCACTTTCTTTCCCTACTGTACGTCTTTTCTCCGGCAGTTCCAGGAGTGGACACGAACTATCTCTTCCATTAAGACTTTCGTCTATGGAATAATAATTATCTGTTATTGCACAATGATATAATCCTTCTAAATCACTGGTTGCAACTCTACAATCAGCACAACATTCCGGCATATCCATTACCAACACTGCTTTTGCCATATTCACACTCCTTCCGGTTTCTCACACCGCTCAAACTCAATCACCCATACCCACGGATTAGCATCCCAACCATACCGGTCAAGGTCAGATTTTTTGATGGTACTGTTCCAAATCCCTATAAACGATGTAATTGTCATGTTTTCATCAAGTCCTCCATTTGTGTGGATATACTTATCTGCTCCTTCTGCCAACGCACTTTCTGCGCTGACCTCCTGCAGCCGCTCTACTCTCACATCTATAACCTTAAGCCAGATCCGTGCGGCTTCTTTTGGCATGCGGATTGATGGGTGCCAGTGTATTCTCGTTGAAGTTGCCATACATCCGTCACATCCAGGATGATTTCTGCAACTTGCCGGATAACCACCAGATAAGGTTTCACATGGGTCTAAATAATCGCTGTCATAGTCCGCACGATAATAATATTTTCCACATTCCTCCGTCCATGTCTCGCGAATATACAGAACATCCCCCGGGCAGATAGGGCAGGTACGTTCTGCTATACTTAACTTATTTTTGTGTTCTTTGTCCGAATAATTATGTACTGCGTAAGTCCGCCTGTCAGCATTGTAAAAATCCATATCCGGTACGGTATACTCATTTGCATCTTTATTGATTCGCCTCGTACAACTCTTTCTCCCTTCCAGAATCGCCCGAACCATCTCGGTGTTGAATAAAATCGGTTTAATTGCCATCTGTTCCACCTGCCTTTACAATCTCCAACAAATCATCTACCAAATCCTTGACTTCGTACATCATCATAGTGTCGTAAGATTTTGACTGCTGCTCTGTTGTCTTATTTCCATACTTTGTACAGTCTTTAAGGAATGCTGTGCGTTCTTCCAACTGTTCCACAGCCTTGTCCAGGTCGTAAAGTCTGCTCTCCGTAAATGCCTTTTCCATCATCACTGCGGTTTCCAACTCAAAGTTACCGCAGCAGGTACCCATATCCGCAATACATCGTTGGAAGAAATCTGCGAATCGGTCTGCGTTATAGTCCGCTTCAAATGCCTCTGGAATATCAATCAGTATTTTCATCGTTCACCCTCCTGTTCCATGCTTTTGTCAATGTGCTGTCCGCACTCAGGACAGTAATAATAATCGTCATAATCAACCTCGTAATGTTGACCGCAGCAAGGGCAAATCCACGTATCGTATACAAGCTGTCCATCTGAGTATCCGTCTCCCTCGTAATCCGGCTTCTTGGCTTTCTGCTTCTCCGCAGCTTCACGGCATTCCTCCACTGTTCCGATTGTACGGTACTGTTTTAATTCTTCCAACCACTCGGCAAGTTGCCTATGATAACTACGGCAATCATTACAGTCTGCTCCGTCCTTGCAAATAATATCGCACGGCTGTGAGTATTCGATTTCAGTTGTTATAGCTTCATTCTCCGTCATTGCTACTCCTCCAACAGTTCCGGGCTGTCAAACGTATTGCCGATAACTTCCATTCTACTTGCTATATATTCGTCAAGATAAAGATATTGCAAACCCATAGGACTTCTATATTTTCTAACAAATGACGCTTGCATTTTGTTCCATTCAATGCAAATTGTTTTTTTATCTCTTGTGATTAAATCGGAATAACTAGCAATATCATTCTCCCAAATCACCCTACCGTTCTTGTCCTTCAGTCCGGTACACTGGCAGATGGTATTCGGGTCTATCTCGTAGAAATTTATACCAGTAACATTCCAATCATCACAAGCAGTTCCATTGTATTTTTCAATAACAATTCCGCCAATAAATACTCTTCCATTTTCAAATCCATCATCAAACAAGTAACCATGTACCCATTCTCCATTATCAATCCGCTTTCCACGGAATAAATATCTATCTTGCATCCTTCATTCCTCACTTTCTTTCTGTAACCATGCCAACGTACAATCTTTACAATCATGACTAAAATCGCATACCTTGTCACTTTTTAATAAATTCCGCAGTACACATAATAGCGCCATTGCCAACTCCTCGTCCGTCATGCTCCTGATCCGGTCTTCGTTGGTCATGGGTATGTAATCCTCGCAGTCTCTTTCTATATCCTCATGCGGACAGTCGTTGATTTTCTCGCACCATGAATACGCATCAAACCCATTATCCTTTGTTTCTAAATTCTTGCAGTTATTACATTTCACCATCTTCCACCTACTTTTCTTGCAAAAATCTCTTGATGACATCAATATCTCTGTCCAGCACGCTTAAATGCTCTTTGTTCATTTTTTGATAGACAATCAAGGGATTCTGTCTTCCTGCCTTTTTCGCTCTTAATACTTCCCATATACCTTTCGGTTCTTCAATCGTCCATCCGGTTTTGATAAGTCATTTGCGAAAAGCATCCAATTTGTTGCTATGCAGTGTGTTCCTATTTGCCATATTCTACCTCACTTTCCCGGTACGGCTCCGGCAGTGGCATCCAAGCTAAAACCACATGATCTGTACTGTATAAAGTTTCGCCTTCGTTCATTCTCGTCCACCATTCTTTGCTGTCATGTCGGTAAACTCCAATACACACTTCCCCAGTATCAAGAGTAACCATATTTATCGGATAGTATCCGTTACCTTCTTCCGGCAGTCTCTCGCTAACCGGAATCCACACCGGCTGATTCTGCAATGCTGTGATTGCCATGTCCAATGCCTCATTCAAAATAATGTAACCGCTTCTCGGTCTGTTGTCTTCTATTGCTTTGATAGCTTCTTCTCTCTTCATTCCGCACCTTCCATTTCTGCCAGTTTAGCTTCTGCTTCCTCTCTGGATAAAAATATTTTTTTACCTATATCATCTAAGAAATAACAGCTTTCACCCATTTTATTCATGACATCAATTCTTACAATGATTCTTTTATTGTAAAACTGCTTTATATTCATTTGTAAAACGTGTGCTGCAATAATCGGTTCTTTTACATATGGAGTTATACAATATAATGTATCTCCCACCTTGCACGGTAACCGCAGGAGCAATCCCTGATCATCGGCTTGTTCATATGCTGCCAACTTTGCAATAGCCAGCCTACTCTGATGAGCACTCATTTCACATGGCTCAAATAGTCTTTCCTTATCCTTAAACCATACCATTTCTGAATCAGGTGCTTTTTGTGTCAGTCTCTCCATTCTTGCTCCTTTCCGCAATCCACTTGCCGTATCTGCCAAGTTCCTCTACTTGCTCATAATTTGCAAGTCTTTCAGCTATTATCTCCAACGCTTTGAATCTGCCATCTTTAGCAAGTTGCGTAATGGTCATACCTTCATCATCCGGCAAATCTTCCGGATGGAATAAAACTTCACCTTTTTCTGTGACGTATGTCAATCTTTCCATGATTCACTCCTTTCCACCGCAATCCTCGGTCTCTCTGCAAATTGAGGATAGCTGCAGTCATACGGTATATGATTCCAGTGGTCAAAATGCCCCACGATAGAACTGTTTTGCATACTATATAATTCATCCTCGCTATGAAATCCTCTGCTCATGATTTTGCACTCTTTTTCCCGTATGTACTTGCGATTCTGTATACATTGCAAAGTTCTCTATAATATATTTCCTGTGCATGAATGTGATTATCCACACGGTCAAGTTCCGTCTCGCACCACTTGGCAAATTCTTCTGTGGATAACGGTGTCTCTGAAGCATCGAATTTCTCACTGTTATCAATCACAAAACTCACCATATCAACCGGAATGTGGTTCAAATCCGCAAGAATCTGAATCTGTTTGTCCTTATCCTCTGCTTTTTCATAATTCGCCAACAATTCATAACCTGTCATCTGCATTTGCATCACCTCTTATCAAGTTTGATTTCGTTGTCGTAACAACGCTTCTTTGGGTTTCCCTCTACAGGAGAAATCATCTTTTTAGGGTCTGTGGTGTATGCTCCGTTTAGCTTTACACCTATTTTGCTTTTTTCATCCACGTAGCACGATGGCTTGTAACGATCCGGTGGAATGTAGTTGTGAATCCGCCAGTGCTTTACCAGTACAACACCGCTATCAAAAGATAACAGGAATCTGTTGTCTATCAGCACTTTTAAATCATCATCTGAAGCTCCGCACATCCTTATGATTTTCCGTGGATTGTTCACAAATCCGTCATCATCAGCGTTCATACAGATATGGAAATAAAGCATTTGAGCCGTAGCAGGAATATCCAAAAAAGCATCACTCTCAATTATTTTTGCGCTGAACATTCTTTTTTCTGCCATTTAGAACTCCTTACTCAAAAATAGGCTTCTCTATATAGATTCCGGTGTTTTCCACCAGTTCTTTCCACAAGTCCATGAAATCATTCCCATTGCATTTATCTACTGCTTTGTCCATGTGGTCTGAAAACTTATCCTTGAAATTCGTCAGCTTCTTCTTACCAAATCCATCTTCCATAAGGATCACCATTCCATATAGGATGTACCTTGTGGACAACTCATTGATAAGGTTGTTACATCTGACCTGTTCCCGGATGCATTTCTGCGCTACAACTGACTTGTAATGTGGATAATCAGCTTCTGTAAATTCCTTGTACTCAATCGTCCAGTCTGCAAAATCGTTAAGCCTGCTCTGTAACTCCGTATAAGGCTCATTCTCGTACTTTTCGTTGTACTCGGTAAATTTACCGCAGAAGTCGGAAAGTTTCGTCTGTGAGTACTTGTAGTCTTTCCACAAGGTATAACAGAACAGTGTCAGTATCCCAGTGAATGGACTTCTTTCGGCTGATTGTCTCAAAAGTTCTGTCTGCCGCATGATTTTCAAAATTTCCTGCGGATTGTCATATCGTTTTGGCATTTTATGTATCACCTCTTTTCAAGTTCTGGCTCTTTCCTTTTGCAATGAGTAGCACCGTATTCTGATTTTCCTACATATTCGTAGCAATCAACACATTTCCATTTACCACTCTGATATGGTTTGTGAGTGCGTCCGTTGATTGAGTGCATTGTGTTTGGGTACTCATTCCAACAGCTACAATCGTAATTTTTTTCACTCATGTAATCTTCTCAAATTGCTTTAACAGGCATTCCTTACAAAACTGTGCACCGTCAAACTCGTAAAGTTCCTCTACCTCTTCATTACAATCATCGCAATACAAATGTTTCACATTTATATTCGGGCACCTATTGCCGAGACATGGATAAGCTTTCGTTGCACATCCGCAGCATTCACCTTTGTATTTCACCATTTTCTGAAAAACTCCTTTAATTTATTACAGAATTGCTGAAATTTATACTTAAACAAGTACTTTTTAAAAGATTCAGTTCCATATTGATAGCAAAGATACATAATTTGTTTTTGAGTAGAAAGAGATTCATAAAACTCCTTGTCAGTTTCTTCAACGTATTGTAAAAGTACTTCATAGTCTGTTTTATTCATTACTTTCACCGTCCTTTTCTCCATGCAAAAGTTCCATAAACTTCTGATACTGTTTCTGTGAAACTGAATTGTTCTGCTTCTCAGGCTTCAAACTGATGACCAAATGTTTATCTGCAATGTTCGATAGTTCCCTTGCAAGATTGATTCTGCCTTGTGCCAGTCCATCACGGTAACCTTTTCCCGGTCGGTACTCTGCGATCTGCTTCTTTCCATCACCTTGACCACCGGCTGTTTTGTTGCGAAGTTGGTAACCCTCGTCCGCATAACGCTTAATCCAGTACTGCTCCCACTTGTCCAGTTCTTCTACCGGATAATTTAGGAATCCGATTTTCCAACCGTATATATTTTCCACAGAATATAATCCGTGGCTTTTCATGGATAAATCAATGTGCTGGTATCCGTTAAGATGCCCTGCCAGTCTTTGTAGTAGGTGTACCGCCTGTCCCACATACGCAAAACGAAAACCATCCTCGTCTGTTCTTGTCAGAAAGTAAATTCCACTTCCATCGTCCACATGGGGATTGACCGCCAGTATTCTTTCACGATTCTTTCTCTCTATGGATTTTGCTTTTGCTATATTCTTCCAATCAGCCAACCACATCACCGCCTTTCAAATGGAATCAAATATCCGTCCGGCAAGGCATTTATAATATTTCTCAATGCCCCATATCCTGTCTTTTGCATATTGACTAAAGCATTGCTTTGACAGGTATTCAGTTCGGATATGTTGGAATCAATGCCATTCATTATTTCACTTCTTAATTGCGGTGTAAGTGGTCTATAAAATGTGTCAGACATTCGCACCTCCATTTCTGTAATTTTCCAGTCTTTCAATCATGGTCTCTCTGCTAATATCTCCGCTCTCATGCCACTCTACCGCATGAAAAACATCGTTAAGATTCTCACTCAAAACCTCAATTCTGATACTTGCCGACCGGATATACTCAATCAACCGCTGTGTATCTCGTGCTATGTCCTCGTAACCGTACAACTGTAAGTGTTGCACCATAATTTCAAGGTTGGAGATACTTGACGGCTCCATTAGCTCATTGACATCCTTGTAGCACAAATAACCAAAACTTCCACCACTCAAAATGGGCACTCCTTTCCATGCTGTAAAATCCATTCCTTGCCTGCTGCCGCATAGTCCACATTCGCTAATGGAGCAATCTTTTTTACCTCTGCGACACATTCACTGGGTTCTGCATTATCTCGGCTTAAATGGCACAATATGACGTTCTGCAGGGCATCTGATTTGTTCGCAATGACAAATTCCTTTACTGTTTCCAGTTCCATATGACCACGGTATACATGGTATTTCTTAGCATCGTTGGAATCCTCTGCAATGTACTTCTTCTGATAGTTACATGAAATAAGGATGTGGTTTACTTCATTGAACCGCCACTTAACAAATTCCGTGTCAGTTACATAAAGCAATTTTCCAATTTCCGGGTGAGTAATCAGAAATCCATAACAAGGGCATTCCGTACCATCTGCATTCGTGTGTGTCCATTTGCCGTCCAATGTTGTCAAATCAAATGCCATTATTTCTCCACCAGTAAACCCTATTTCCATAGGTTCTAAACTCTCATATGGCTTAAATACTGGTATTCCCATGTGTTCAAGGTCTGATACGGATAATGAGTGGTCTTTGTGCGCATGGGTGCATATCGCACCAACAACACACTTAACATCCCAGTTAAGACCACGTTTTATGTCCATGATAGAAAGTCCTGCATCCAGTAAAAGCGTTTCGCCATTATCTGCAGTCAGAAGATAGCAATTACCGGAAGAACCGGAGCCTAAACATTTTAGCTTCATGTTTCTACCTCAATTTCATCATCTTTTGGAAACTGAAATATGCAGTTATTTACATATTCAACTTTTGATGGCTCATTGTTCATGGTTTGAACTATAATTCCACTATTTTTCAATTTTTCAAACTGTTTTACCACATCTTCTGTAATTTCAACATTTTGAAAAAGAATCGGCATACTAACGTATGCTTTTCTAAGCATTTCCATAGCTTTCTTTGCCTTTTCTTTGGAACCGTATTCAGCCATTTTTGTTCCCATTGCTGTCGAAGAGTTGTGGCAATAAATAGCCGCATGATCAACATCTTCATATTTCCCAAATGCCATGCTTAAAGAACTGATTTCATATGGCATATCAATCGTTCCGTCCTGCGATATAACTCTCATGGCAACCTCCTACTTAATCTCAATATCCGGAATAAGCCGATCCGGGTAAAAAACTAATTCATAATGGTATCTGTCCGTAGATTTCGGTTCTACCTGTTCCATCACATAGCAAGTCCAGTCGTTCAAGTAAATGTAGTCCTTATAATACTGGTTTTCCCCAGTTTTAAATGTAACGACAAGTTCATTAGCAGAGTTATTGCTAAGAGCCATATACCCCTCTGCCTGCAACATAATCATGTCTGTTCTTGCATTAGTCACCGTGATTCTGCGGTATACATTGAACTCGTCAGCTTCTTTATTGAGATTGTAATTCACAGTATCAGCGGTGCTACAACTACAAATACAAAGCATCATTACAAACATCATTACTGAAATAACAAAAATTTTGTATATCCTCTTCATATATTTCATCCTCCCTACTTAAAGCAATCCGGTGTCTCTGCGCTGGCAATGTCCGTCTCTGCGGTCTGCGGTACTTCCTCAAATTTTGCGTCAGGAAACTCAATAGTGTTTGCATTTGCCTGTACCTCTTCTGCCACAACTTTTTCCACATCAAGTTTCACATCGGAAACATCAGGAAATTCTTCCTGCGCATACAAACCTTGGAATTTATCCGGAAAAGCTTCTCTTAATGCCTGTACAACAGCAACTTTTCTTATCATTGTTGCAGGCTTTTTAGACCATTGACCGTTGATTGTTCCATCTTTTTTTCTTCCAACATATTCATCGAAAGATACTGACTGGTACTCCGGTGTCTCTCTTCCTTTGATAAACACTTTAGCCCAACCTCCTACAATAGATTCGTCCTTAAGGACAAAAGATCCTTCTCTTTCTTCCACGGAACCATCTTTCTTCTGAACAATAATTCCTGCTTTTTTTCCTGCATAATTCGGATTTGCATCGGCTCTTTTTGTAAAAACATCTTTTCCGGTAACAATCGTAGCAGGATCATTGTTTCCAAACTTAATGAGGTATGCTTCTTTCAAAAAAGGATTAAGATGCTGATATCTGCAAAGAGACAAAAACATCATTACTTCCTGATCCGATACGTTTCCACCACCGCTTACAAGGTACTTTCTTACCGTTGTTGGGGAAATTTTTACAATTTCCCCATTTGATTCGTATTCCACAATTCCTGTGTTTTCCTGTTTCTTTTCGTCTGCCATGCTGCTACCTACCTTTCTACTTTCTTAATCCCTTTAATTTTAATGATGAATACCTGTGTTGTCTTGGGATTCTGAATAAGTGCAACAATATCGTTAAACCTGTCATGTTTTTTAATTCTTAAAACCCTGTATTTATCTTCTTTGTTTAAATCAGAACCCATTACAAAATTCTGTTTGTATCCATTAAGACCGCTCCATTTACCGTATGTTCTGTACTGCTTACCAGTATCCGTAACCTTTACGGTATCTCCCACGCAGATTTCATCTTTCTTCTCCGGTTCTTTCTCCGGCTTGTAGTTTTCAAGGACAACGTACTCTTCGTGCCATAAACCACACTGTTTCTCAGAGTTTTTACAAATGCATCCGCTTTTTGTAACATAAGTTACTTTGAAAATTTCTTCGTTTTTATAAGTATTAAAAACAGACTTCTCATTAACAACCTTGACGTACTCACCTACCTTGGCTTTCCTCTTAACCTCACGAACACCGTTATCAAGCTTCACATCTTCGCCCATCAGCCGATTGAAAGCCAACTTAGCACCAGTACGGAAATCAAATTCATCAGCCGGATTGCATTTTGCTTCTGCTTTCTCGCCAGTGGATTTGTCCAGTGCGATCACTTTGTTGTCCTTGCGGTAGATTACGATGGTTTCATTCTGAGTTTTAACTAAATCAAGCGCATCTTCTGCGTGATTCCATCCGTGCCCTTCTTTGGCGAATCCATTGCAATCATGACCGCCTACAAATTCGTCAAACTCAACCGAGCAGTAATTATCCGTCAATAGTTCTTTGACTGTTCCGCATTTCCCCACAGTTCTTCTGTTGAGCGTAACAATATCCTTTTTTACTTTTACTCTGTCTCCAACCTTAAATTTATGTTTTTCCATGCTATTCTTCCTCGCTTTCCGACTCATTCATAAATCCACTTGCAACTCCCTGATGCACTGTCACATCAGCTTTGTAAATCTCCTTGATACTTCTAGGCATCACATGGAATGTCACATCTGTATCAGCAATCTTGCCTTTGAATTTCAAGGCTCCACGGTCTGTCAGACCCATGTAAACACCCGTGTAGCACTTGCCCTCTGCATTAAAAACCACGGTGTCACCGGCATTGATTGTTTCTCCCCTTGTTGTCAGAACGGAAATGACTGTTTCTTTCTTAATCTGCATTTACTTTTCCACCCTTATCCTTTCCTCAAATAAGAATCTTCCTACCCTTGCGTTAAAAGAAAAGAAAACTGCTTCTATACCTGGAACTTCCCTAGCCATACTTGCATACGGTTCAGTTTTCATGGCATCTGCAACGGCTTGTGTAAAATCTGTGCCAGATATACGCACTTTCTTGTTCAAATCATAATCAGGCATCTACATTTCCCTCACTTTCAACTCTTTGTCATCACTTCTGCGGAACATAATTAACTGGCTGTCAATCTGCGGTATTCTCCATGAATCAAGGCTCTCGGTATCGTCAACCATAATAGGCAATTCCACCCCGCACCGCTTCTGAAACGCATTGCAAATGTCAATCTCCGTCAGAATCCTTGCTCCGTGGTTCATGTTACGGCTGTAAGGCTCTCCCTTGTAGATAAAGTCGCAGCATTCCTCGGTATCACCGTTCATAAGCGGTCTGAACATCTTTACGTGGCAGAACTCCAAATACTCGTTCACATCAGATTCCAGCAGTTCATTCTTCTTCCGGCTAAACCTTTTCAGCAAATCAAGTTGTGCCTGCACATCTGTAATCTTCTGTGCAATGTCTCTTCTCTCTTGTTCCAGTTCTGCGATCCGCTTATCAACACTCTCGTTAATACTCACACTGGACAGTTTCTTGTTTACCTGTTCAATTTCTGCCCTAATTTCTTCCTCTGCGCATTTCAGTTCAATTCTCATGCTCTGCATATCCGCATAGCGGTTCATGGCAGCTTCTTTCTCAGCAATCTGTGACTGGACAGATTTGTATTCTTCTGTGTTGGAAATATCCACGCTTGCCGGAATGGAATTTAAGGCATTATCAGCAATAGCAATCTCTTTTTCCAACCGCTCCACTTCATCATCGGTCTTTTTCAGTTCCTCACGCTTATGCTCCAGTTCTGCCTGATCCGCTTTGATATGGTCAGCACAGGAAGAGCCTTCTTTGGTAATCAGTTCCAATTCATGTGCCTTATGCACATCAAACTCCGTTCTTAACTGCTCTTTCTTCTCTTCCGGATATTCCTGTCCACAGTAGGAGCAAATCAGAGAATTTTCATCAAATTTAAGGCTTTTATTCAAATCCCAACTCTTCTTCAAATCCTGTCTCTTCTGTTCATACTGTGCGATACGCTTTTCCAGTTCCGTGATCTCTTCACGAATGGTATCTGCCTTAAGCAACTCTTTCTGATGTTCATTCTGAATCTGATTCAGTGTTGTGCGTTTCTCTCTCCTATCAGCATCCAGTTTTTCATTTGCTTTCTGCTGTAATGCGCTCAACTGACCTTTTAACTCAATGATTCCATCAGAAAGCTTGTCGTACTCTGCCATACGTTTCTGATTGTCGTTCTGCTGCTCAATGTTGGCATTCAGCTTTTCCAACAGTGCATTCTTCTGTAATTCCAGTTCCGCAAGGTCAATATCTTCTCTACGCTTGCTAACCTCGTCAATCCTTGTCGGTATATCGTCCAACTGATCCTGTAACCCTTTAGAGCCATTTCTGCCCCTTGTGCCGTAAAGCTGTGTGTTGCAACGCTTTTTCAGTTCATCAACCGTACCGTCATGCAGTACAGATTTCAGAGGTGCAAATTCCGGATACAGATCGCAAATATCGTCATTGCTGTGCTTTCCAAACATTTCAGCCAGTATTGCTCTCTGCTCTGTACCGCCTTTAAGCAACAGTGTCATGGCATTGATGCAAAGAGAAAACCTGTTCTTATCACAAGCACATTCTTCCAAAAAGCTGTCAAAATCAGCCTGTTTCTTAGGAATGTCGTTGATAGAGTAGTCAGTCACATTTCCTGTAAACTCACCTTTTTTGTTGTAATTCTGCCGACAAACATTTTTCAGAACCTTTTCTTCTCCGCCTACTTCCACCGTAACCATTGCGGTAATTTCACCGCCAAGGTCATTGCCGTCCTTATCGTGCGGTCTTATTCCGGTGATCTCTCTGCCGTTCTCGTCACGGCATCCAAAAATATACTGAATTGCTCTCTTGATTGTGGATTTTCCAGTTTCATTCACTCCGGAAATCTCTGTCCGGTCGTAAATGTCTGCGTCCAGTGTGTTAGAGCCATAGAATTTACAGAAATTCTGCAAAAAGATGTGCTTAATCCTCATTTTTCCTATCCTCCCAAAGATATAAATACAGTGAATTAACAAACATATAGATTGATACCGGCTTGTCTGTCTCGTTGATTTTCTTGTACAACTCTGTGTTTGTGTTAATATTGCCAACTACCCACTTAATAGCCTGATACACACTTTTTTCTTTTGTGCTGTGTTCCTCCCCGATAATTCGGTAGATTTCAGAAAGTCTTCTGTTTCTATTTTCAAACATCAACATTTCAACCTCGATAATGTACTGGAATCCCGGCAAGTACTGTTTCAGCCCCAGTTCTACCAAGATTTTTCTTATCTTCCTTTCCATTTCCTCACTCCTCCGGCTTTCAGTCTTCTGTTACGTGGATCATGTCGTCCTCTTCGCTGATATACAAGATTCCTGCATCTAACAGTCTTGCAATCAGAATCTCATTCGCACGGACGATGGGGATAATCTGTCGTTTCTGCATAAAAATACTCCTTTCTTAACCATTTTTTCTTCCCGGTATTGCGGTTTACAATTCTGTAATAGAATGCTGTTTCACGGTCAACTTCCCACTCTTTAGGATTGAAAAAGAATCTTCCGATTACTCCTTTGACTGTAAACCGCCTTTTGGCACTCATTCTCCTTCCTCCGCAAGTTTGGCATACTTCCAACCTGCAGCATCATCGTATCCGTCAACAGAATAAGATGTACAACCTCTGTTCCATGCAAAAACAATATTGCTTTCGTATCTTGCGAAATGTCTTCTTTTCCACCGTACATCTTCTGAACCTCTCACCAAAATTTTTGTATCAACAGGCACTTTAGACCAGTCAACAGCAGGCTCTACATATTCCTGCTTTGACCATTCTTTAATTCTCTTTTCGCAAGAACGCTTATCATCAGTTTCAGTTTCCGCAAATATGCAGTTATTGCATCCAATATCAGTGCATCTACATATGTTTCCTTTTTTGTCTACTGCAACCGAACCGCCAGCCAGTGCAATATCAAGAATCTGTTCCGCATACTTCTCTCTGTTCGTCATTTTCCATTCATCCTTTCCAGTTCTGCGCTCCTTGTTAGAATCCAGTCAGCGTAGTCACTTAATTCTGTTTTAGTTGTTGCATTTTTCTCACCGTGGTAAACCATGAGTACAATTCCTACATCACAATACTTTTCAAACAATTCCGACAAGTAGTCGGCTCCCACATGGATATTACCGTCCACAGAGTAAATATCCGTAACTCCCAACCGCTCCATGCGGTCTTTGTGCCATCTGTCTGAAATCTGCATCAGTCCTTTGCAACCACCGCTTTCCACATCCGGTCTGCCGGAAGATTCTTTCTCAATCATTGCCATGAGCATTTCCGGGCAGATGCCGTATTCCTCACCGTACTTGACACATATCTCCTGTGCTTCTTCCGAAATAAATGAGCCTTTAGGCTGTGCCGTGGATGTAAATGTGATGGAAAGTGCTATTATAATAGGAAGAAACAGCTTTATTGTTGTTCTCATATCACTGCTTACCTTTCTGTTAAAATTCTTCCATCTTGGAAGACATACAGACTTTTTACTTTGAAAAATTCTGATTCTTCTAATTCCAAATCATTACAGTATACATAGCGTGCTCCGGTTTTTTCATCATTTTCTCCAAAAACATCATCTGTATAATACAAAACCATTGAAGAAAATTCTTTTATGTCATTTTCCGTAACTGGTCTGAGAAGGAGTTCTGTTTCTTCCTCTTTATTCGCATGGTCAATAATTGCAATGTGTTGTCCATCTAAGCAATCATCCATTAAGTAAACAGCAACATTTCGTTCATTGCTTTCAAACCATACAATAACTTCTGAATCAACAGTGTTGGAAGTCACATCCGAGACAGTAAGTCCTACCAAATCCCTTAAATCACTACCATGAAGTACTTTGTTCCCATATTTCAATCCTCTATCGTAATGCGCCCTTCTTACTTCTTTATTCACTGAAATATCTCCTTTCATCTAAGCACTTCTCTGTGCTTCTATTTTTCTTCTGATTGCATCAACACCTTTTTGATATACAAGTGTTTTTATAGATATGTGTTCTTCTCCGTTCTTGGTGTATTTCTGCTCTATTACACGGAACCATCCGCAATCAATGTATTTCTGATATGGTACATTCCATCTATCCAGGATTGCATTATCACGAAGAAATTCAAATAGGTTGTTACGTCCTAATCCTTTGATTCCCAGTACCTTTGAAACCTCATTCATTGAAATTGCAGTCTTGCTGTCTGCCACTGCATCAAAAAAATCTGCTTTCGGCTGCATTTCTTCGATTTGCTTATCTTTCTGCGAAATAATGTTCTGTGCTACGATAAGTGCATTCGCTACAATCTGCTCTGGGGTCATATTCTCTTGGTTTGCTATGTACCCACCATTCTTCCTGATGGAAGGGATCACCTCGTCCATGACCCAGGATTCAAACTTCTCCGCCGCAGGCAATTTTGATCTCATAATGAGCCGGTATACATCACCCTCCGGTATAAAGAGGACATCTTGATTGCCACTTTTAGTGGGGATGTTCCATTTTAGAACCCCCTTGCAATGTGTCTGTACAGCCTTATGCGGTATTGCATATCCCAGTGCACTTGCAACGTCACTTCCAGCAAAATACGTCTTATTATTTTTTGTCACCGTCCGAATCTCTCCGAACTCTTCATTGTTAAATATCTGTAATTCTTCCATGTTTCTCCTTTCTAATTGATAAAATCAGTTACACTCATGCCTAATGCAGATGCTATTGCAGAGATTTTTTCCAACTTAGGTTGATAACCTGATTCTCCATCTGTCTCATAATGTTTTTTCCATTCACTAAGAGTAGATGTAAGTACGCCGCTCATTTGTGCAACTTTGTAATCAGTCAATCCTAATTCATCTCTGCGTTTTGCGTACTTTTCGTACATTTTCTCTCTCCTTTCTTCAAAAACATATTGACAGTAGCTTAGTTTTCTAATATAATCATAGCGTCGCCTAAGTTAATATAGAAAAATAATCTACTACCTTTTTGATTAGCTTATGTTTCTAAGCTATGTATGTACTTTAGCATAGTTTTTTAAGCGTGTCAATATGAGATAGCTTATTTTTCTAATTTATTTTTTAAGGAGAATAACTATGGACGGAAATGGATACGAAAGATATGCTAAAATAAGGGATATTTGTGGGTTTACAGACTACAGAGTATCTAAATTAGCAAAAATAAAAGGTGGTACTGCTCCGATTTCTAACTGGAAAAATGGTGTTTCTGTTATGAAAGAAAATAAAATGAAGTCTATAGCTGATGTGCTTGGTGTTAGTTTAGATTATTTAAAAGGTGATGCCAAAACAACACGCTGCCCTATTTGTGGATATAATGTAGATTTTCTCGATACCTTTGACAGAGAGCACCATAAAGAAATACATGAAAAATTTATAAAAATAAAAGAAATATATCCATTTTTTACTGGCTACACAGAGTCAGAAGAAAAAAGAAACAAAAACATAGATATTCTTAATTCTTCTGCTAGTGATATTGACCGGAAAATGGAAGCATACGAAAATTATTTGCAATCTTCATTTTCGTTAGAAATAATAAGCAGCTGTTATGACATATCAAATTTAGATTATGAAGAATTTTGCAAAGAAGAAGTAAGCTTATTAAATGCAGACAGTAATATCACAGAAGAACTTATAGACAAAATTGTTAGGAAATATGGAATAGATAAAAGTTATATGATATCTACCGATCATTTATTGATTAGGGCATCAAAGAATCCACGCATTTTAAGATTACTAAGTTTTGCAGAAAAGCTTCCACCGGAAACTCTTGATATGCTAATCGTCCAGGCAGAAGCTTTATACAATAACCGCAAGGGGTGATTATTCATCCCTTGTTTTTTCTTTCATAAGAAGATAAAACCATCTTAATTTATAAGATTCTTCAATAGAATTTATCATATCAATAATTTCTTTCTTGTACTCTTCTTTAGACATTCTCTTTCCATTAGTTTTAAAATTTTCTGCCATCGTAACCACACCCCTCTCCCCTTTAATTTTCCGCAGAATCTAAAGTAGCGATACATCACATTATAGAACATACGTTCTTGATAATCAATATATATTTGACTCACGTTTTTTGTTGTTGTAAAATATCAACAAAAAGAGGACGGTGAAAACGCCAATAAACACCGCCCTCGCCAGAACTTGATGTCCCTCGTTTCAAGGGATGTTACAAGTGTATCATGTGAAAGGGGGATAAAAAACATGATGGAAAAAGACCGAATCAAAGAAATTTCGACACATCTATCAGTCAACCGTGCAAATTATATGTTAAGTTTTCGTGGGAATCTCCACGAATTTCTTAATGAGCCGGACATGACGGTTTACAAGCTTGCAGATGAAGCTAATTTGCCTTATTCTACGCTTAATTCACTACTGTACGGTAATTCTAACGACACGAAGCTATCTACCGCTGTTGCGCTTGCTAGAGCCTTTGGAATCAGCGTAGATGAACTGGTAGGTTGTGGCACTATGGAAGATAAGATGTTGGAATCTGTCAAGATATGTCGCAGTCTGCCGGAACACTCTCTGTACCTTATCCGCTACTTCATACGTCACCAAGATAAAATCTATTCCAGTCTTGAAAAATCGCAAAAGTATATTTCTATCCTCAAACCGCAACTTGTGAATGGAATTATAGCCACCACAAACGCTGTAGAACCTATTTGCATAGACAACTTACCGGAAGATATAAAATCCAAGACTTATATCGGTTTGAAAATTCCCTGTGACTACTATATGCCGTTTTATCTTCCAGGGGAAATTATTCTCCTTTCCGCGGATCGTAAACCGCAAGACGGTGAACGATGTATTGTAACAAGTAATGGTGGGATATATATTGTCGTGAAAACACATATAATTGAAGACGGTGTAAGAAAATGGAGATATGTTCCGCTCATGTCTCCGAACAGTATACTCCCTGAAAATATTATTGATGACATGATAGGATATGTAATTGGTTTCGTCAACAATGACGGTGACTGGGGAATCAGATAAAAAGATTAAGAGCATGGCTTTTACACCATGCTCTTTTGATTGATTTATTTTTGCTTTTAATCTCCGCCCATCGGCTATCACTCCTTCTGTAAATGGCAAGTTAAATGAATACCCATCAAAGTTATCCCAAGACTATACAACAGATAATGAGTCACATACTTTTCCAATAGGGGCATTATCATTATTTTTTATAACCTACGGAACTAATGACCACGCAGATGTTTATTTATGTAGATGCGTAACTGCAAATACACATGCTTTAGCCCCGTTGCACACATCAAGTGTTATAGCACAAACGTATGAAATTAAACTTGATATAGCAACACGATCGGTAACGATTACATCAAAAAGACCTTGGGTGCAGGTGGATATTATAAATCTTTAATTTTACATCCAATCACTCCAACTTGTAACACTTGTATTATATCTTCTTTTTACTCCGCCCATTGTAATAGCAAACTGCCACACAGCGGTGACAACTGAAGTATCATACCATGTGGTAGTAAAAATAGGAACATAGTATGAACCACTTGTTCCGGTATTACTTACTAATGTAAAACCTACTGTCGTATGATTTGGAGCAAATGCATTTGGAAGCCAGTTTATATCAAAATTTGAATTAGATAAAAATGCGTTTAACTTGCCATTTACATCATTTATGGCTGCGTTAGTATCATTGATGTCTTTTGCACCGAATGATGTGCCTACTTGCGTATATTCAGTAACATCAACAAAAGAAACAGTTCCATCGTCATTTTGTATTTGCTGATATTTTCTTAACTGATTTTTAGTTGTGTCTAATACATCATCAACATAGTTTGTTTTTAAATCTGCCATAATTACACCTTAAATCCTTTCTGACCGCCAAGCGTAAAGGCAAGTCGGTTCTGCGCTTTTCTTTGTGCTACTAACGTATTGTATATCTTTAACTGCAACGATTCTATTCTGTTCCAGTCTTCATATGTTGGAACCGATTTATTCTCTTTCCATGTTTTGAATTGTTCGGAAAATGAGAAAGTGGAACTGTTAATTTCTGCCAGCGTAGTTTCAAATAAAGTGACTTCATCGGCATAAATCAGATCTGCTTCAACCTTATCATCTCCAAGATTAAAAGATGATATTTTATACATAGATTCTGCAGTGCTTTTTAGTTCCAACAGATTATTTTTAATACGGTTATAATCTGTATATAAAAAATAATCTCCTATATATGTTTTACCATTCCATTCAGAAGACCAATTTGTTTTAGGATCTGCCCACATTATGCTTCCTCCACATCTCCAAACAATTCTATATATTTCTCTGTATCATTCAGCCCCAAATACTCTTTTATATCTTCTTTTGTTTTCGGCACTATTTCTCCGTTTGGATAAAACAAGAAAAAATTACCTTTTTCTGTTCTGAATATTTTTCTGTTTGTCATTTCATCAACATATATTATTTCAGAAGTTTTCGTATTATACAGAAGACCGTTAATTATTTTTTTCATTACAACCTCCTTATGTTCTCATTGCTCTTCGCAATTGCAACGATCCACTAAAAGCACCATTAAAGTTTAATTTGTGTGTTTCCACTTCGACTTGTAAGCTGTTTACAATATCACTCTCCACGAAAATAATATCAGCAGCTTCCAGCACCGGATCACCTCTGTATTGAATATCATAAGAAATATTATTTGCATAATAATTCCCAAGCCATTCGGCAACAGTCCTTGCATGATCTTCCGTGGAAATAAGTTGATTTTCACAATACCTTATTTCTCCAGAGTTGTTAATTGATTTTTTTAGATATACGTTATCTTCAACTACTTGTGGAGTATTATCTTCTCCGTTTTGAAATGTATATATTTTAACAAAAACATCTTTTGTCTTTCTTTCTGCGTATCCATAAGGATTTTCTGTCATAGAGTCTTTTTTCAACTCATAATCAGATAAATCTCCAAAACTGATTTTATCAATCAAAACTCTGTTTTTAGGATATGCTTTTGTTATTTCAAAACGAATACTATCGAAGTTTTCAAATTCATCATTTAGCAACGCTTTTTCTTTCAAATTATCATATTTAAAAGTCTTAAGAAGTGTATCTCCATTATATGTAGATACTTTCATCTCTTTTGGAGCATTTCCTTGAAATGAAATATACAATCCATAATACGTGTATGCTGCAGGAAGTTTTAATGTAAGCACTGGATTCTCCGAAAACAATCCATTTTCATCAGAAACATTGCTCGTAACATATCCTGTCTGTTCTATGGATGTACCTGTATTTCTCGGAAGAAATAATTGTGAACCATCTACACGCATAAAATTTCTTGTCAGCTCTGCATATACATTGTTGTTTCCATATAATACATTAGTGGCATTTCCCCACCACGCATTTCCGTTTGAGGTAACCTGCATATCTGCCGGATCTATAACATTTGCAAAGTTGGCTTTAATATTTACTCTTCCGTCAGAATCTACAAATAAAATGCATCTTGAAGCGTTGCACAACAACTGCAAACATTCTTTGTGAGATGCTTCCGGCATTGGATTGTGTAAGCTCACATCTCTTAAACAATCGTCAACAAAATACTCGTCAGGCTCGAATCCGGCATCTGTTAGAATGCTAATAGCTTCTGCATATGCTGTTCTATCGTATATTTTGTTTCCTTTTGTATAGATGTCTTCCAAAGTTGAAAGAATATCATTTGCGGTGAAAGACATTTGATTTTTTTTAGAGTTCCAGTTAGTCAAAAGCATCGTGGCTTTTTTATGCCATTCCACTGTTTCGTCTGACAGGACCATTCCGTATGATAACTCCATTTTTTGTCCAGTTTCAAGGAAGTTGATAAAGGAATTATCATCGTCTACATTGTATACATTATTTTTATCCAGTATTGTTACAGATAATTTTCTGTATGGAATCTCCGCTGAAATTCCGTTGACAAATTCTTCAAAAGATGATGTTGATACATCATTATTTCTATATGTCAGCCCAACACCCATTACAATTTTTTCTACTCTAAGCCGTTTATTTCCTCCGACCATAGATATAGGAATTATTTGTATATTTGTGGTGTTTCCGATTACATCTGTTGTTGAAAAATCGTGTTTATCATTTGTATAAGTCAACTCTTTTTCATCTGTAACAATTTTGAAGCTAGTTGGGTAATATTTCCCGAAATCTATTGTAAGTCCTTTGATGGAATACTCTTGTGGAAATTTTACTTTTACAGTTTCCATTATGTTTTGTGTAGTTAATGGAGCATTACGTAGCTGGTACAATCCGCTTGTCTCTCTCGGAAGAAAATACATTTGACCGTCTACACGCATATAATTTTGTTCCAAAGTAGCATATTCCGTATATTCTGCATCATTTCTAAACGGCAAAACCTTGTTTCCCCAGTATGCGTAATTACCGTCAAAATGAGCCGTATTTTGTGCATCACCATTTACTACACCGAGAGTAATTGATATGTATGCTCTGTCTCTTATCTTTTTCTGCATTGCAGACTTATAAGCGTTAGAAGCTTTTATCATTCTTCCCACCCACAATCAATTAAATTGAATTTACACGTTTCATAGTTCCTATAAAAAATATCATCCAAAAACAACGGCTTACCGGTAGTGTCTCCTGGATACATTGTGTGTGTATGTCTTACATTGTCGTCCCCAGTAAACGTAACCAGCACAAAAAATGGCTCTAACGCATCTTGCATTTCTTTCCATGTTTCCGCATCTAAACCATTCCATTGAAGATTATTTATCTTCCACAATTTTCTTCCGACTTTTTGACCGACAACTGCTGCATTTACATTTCTTCCCGAATTAACCGTCTGTGACCGAACTATTTCCATTCCTGGAGCCGGGCACGGAAAGCGTACTCCGTTTACTATGATAAAATCACTTGCTCTTGCTATCATTGTGTTTTCCTCCATAGGAAAAAAGAGTGGGAATAAATCCCACCCTTAAGTAATAATCTGTAATCCCATAGCTTTCTGACCCCTTAAGCTTGCCCTTGCTATGTCTCTATCACCGATATTGACAGATGTTTCTTTTACAAGTAACTGTTTAAGCAGGTCAATTTCCTGTTGCATCATGCGCATTTGCGCTTCTGCTGTGGTGTTAATTGCATCTTTGATTCCAGTGATTTCAACTCCACCGGCAACCGCTGTTTTGCCACCTACTGTTCCGGCAATCTCCGGTATACCGTTTTCTCCTGCCATGAACATCGTATATCGGCTTGGAACGTAACCACCAGTTTCAAAAGTAGGAATTTTACCAAGGCTAATGCTTCCTCCTGGTGCAAGTTGTATTCCTGCTATCGTTATAGGATCCCATGAGAAATTAAGTTTATCATTTATCCAGTTTGCAAAACTATTCCAAATTTGTTTAACAGCCGCTATGGCATTATTCCATGCATTAGATAATCCGTCTTTAATGCCACTCCATGTCCATTTCTCGGTAGTAAAGTATGATTTTACATTGTTCCACCAGTTTGCAAAACCAATATTTTTCCACCATGCGGTAAATTCATTCCACTTCGTAGAAAGTGTGGTCTTAATATTTATTCCTAATTGATTCCATTTTTCAGCAGAAAACCAAGGCATGACAGATTCATTAAACCAGTTTTCTACAATAGGTTTTAAATTTTCAAACACTGATACTAGACCGAATGTATCATTTATGTCCAGTTTAAATTGTGATAAGAAATCAAAGAACTGTCTTATCGGCATTGTTTTTGTTAAGAAATCTGCTGCATCAGAGTTCATCTGTTTCCAAGCGTCAAATAGTATTGAAAAATCTGTGTTTTTTATTGTGTCAAAGAATCCACCTTCGCCAAAAAACGAGAAATTTTCATAGATTTCTTTATCATCAGGGAAAAGTGCTTTTCCTAATGATTTTCCGACATTAAATCCAATCTCCCAAGTAACCGCAGCTACTGCAATTGTTGGAACTATTCCTATGCTTGATCCAAGTACTTTGGCTGATAACTTGTCCGATATTTTCCCCCATATGATATCTCCAACGCCAGTAAACTTTAAAAGGCCTATTGCTGTGATAATAGTGGTTTCAATCGGTGCAGCATCGAAGCTTCCTTTCCACAGGTCGATAGCAGCATCTATGGCAGTTTCTATGAAATTTCCGGCAGATGTAAAGATTTCTGTCCAATCCATTCCGTCCAAGAAACTACCTATGTGTCTTCCGATTTTTTCCCAGTCCACAGAATCTATTGCTTTTGTGAACCAATCGAAAATACCATTTACCAGTTTGGACGTATCCATTCCGGCAACCTTAAACCATGCATCCGAATCAAACTTAAATGCATACGCCAGATCTTCTATAATATCTTTTACTGGCTTAAACACCTTGCTTACTTTGTCAGCCCAACCCATAGCTGTATTATGCATCTTGTCAAATGCTTCCTGCCATACTTTTTCGTATTCAGCAGTAGCATCCATGATTTCCTTGGTAAGGTCAATTCCTGCTCCACCAGCAGAAGAACTTCCGCTTGAACCGCTGTTAGGGTCAATGATATTTAATTCATCAATACCAAGCGAATAACTTTTAGCTTTTTTTGCACTTTTCCCTACTTTATCCAGTGCATCTGCCGTGTCTTCCAAATCTTCATTGTACCCGGATACACCTTGACCGAATGACGAAAAGTCAATCTTGATTCCCAGTAAATTTGCCACACTGACAAGCAGTCTCTTAATCGCAATTACGACACCGTTAATGACAGGAAGTACTTTCTGCAATACCGGAATAAACAACTGACCCAGTACCATGCCGGCTTCTTTTACGTTGTTGGTAAACTGACGAATCATGTTACTTGGAGAATTGATTGTATTTGCCAAATCTCCCCATGACACCTTGGACTGGTCTAAGATTGCCAGTAGACGCAACTGCTGTTTCTCTGCCTGTGACATTTCAGATACAGCTTTTTCAATTCCGTATTTGTAAGCATAGGTCTGCAGTGTGGCATTCGTGATATCAATACCATATTTATACAGTGCTCTTGACTGACCAATTAAGCCAGACTGCAAATTAGTCGCAACTGTACTAAAGTCAACGTTAAACAGAGATGAAATATCACCGGCAAGCATTGTCATGGACTTTGAAATTGCCGTGGTGACTTCTCCTGTCTGCCCTAAAGAGTTAGTAATAGATGCAAGTTGCGAAGCGTACTGCGTAATCTCCTGTAAATTCAGTCCCAGGTTCTTCATTCCGCTTTCAGAAATCAATCCACCGTCTACATCTACTTTCAGTCCGGACATTTTACCAAGCAGTTCATTTACACGGTTTCCGAAACTCTGCGCATAATCCTCTGCGTTGTCGTAACCGAATTTTTCAAAATCCTTGCCCCATTCCTTGCCTACTTTGTTAAATGCTACTGTGTAGTAGTTAAATGCTTCGATATAGTCCGTAGTTCCCTCTATGGACTTCCACAGACTTTTAATTCCACGGATCACAAGGAAATATGTTGCGTAGAATCTTCCGAAAGCCGCTGCGAGACTGAATGTGCTTTTCGTGGCTCTTTTTGCGCTTGCCGTATAAGTGTTCAGATTTCGTCCTAAAGAGTTTGCCGCTCTCCCGGATGCCGCACCAGTAGATGCCAGTCCTGCCAGTGCATTTGTCATGCGGATAATGTTCTCACTTACGTTCGGTGTAGTAGACAGAGTGGTGAATAATTGCTTTAAATTCTTCGCCAGTAAAGGAATGTTTGTAATTGCTCTGCCGGATGCCACACCGCCAAGTTTTGAAATAGACGATGCAATGCTTGCAATATCCCCTATTCCATCTACTTTTGTTCCTGCCATATCAGCAGAAAAAGTCTTCAGTGCAGAAGAAACTTTGCTTAATCCACTTGTATCTATTTTCCCCATTCTGTTAATGGAATTTGTCAGTGTGGATATGTTCTTAATACCGCTTGTGTTCATGGAATTTGCGGCATTTGCGATACTTTGTATGCTGTTGGAAATGCTTGTCAGTTTGGACGTATCAATAGACAAGCTTTTCTGAAAATTTGTAAGGCTGTTTGCAAGTTTATTCAGTGCGTTACTTGCGCTAGTTGCATCCGCTTTTATTTTAATCTGCAAAGAATCAATATCTGCCATACCGCACCGCCTTTACCGAAATAAAAAGGAAGTGTCTGCCACTTCCAAGAAAAGAGCGGTAAGCTGTGACACCTACCGCTCCTAAAATCAATTATAGAATGCCGCCTGCAGGCTGTTATATCCCGCCTTACCATCGGCTGTGAGATTAAGCTTTTTCTGCAGCTTAATTGTCTCCGCTCTGGCAGTCTTTCCGTATCGTCCATCAGTGTCCTGATTACTGCCAAGGATCTCGTTACAACGTGTCTGCCACCATCTGGCTACCTCACCGGTAGAGCCTACCTTATATGTAAGCCCTACGCGCTTTGCCTGCAAGCATATCTGCTTGCGTACATACTGTGTATTCTTGCCGTCCTTACCATCGACTGTGAGCTTACGACCGTATGCATCCCGGTATCCGTCTGCGTTGGCTGCCTTCTGGAAGTTCTGAATATTGATATTGCAAGTCTCTTCCCTCTGTGCCGGAACAGAAGATACCATTTCAAAGTCCGTGTAAAAGATATTGATATCACACTTACCACTGATTCCAGGAACAGATCCGGAAGATGTGTACTGCCAAATGTCTGCAAGGTTTAGCTCTGCTTCCGTCAGGCTGGTGCCGTATCTTGCATACCATACATATACTTTTCCCAGTGCTGCAACGATCTTATCCATGTCAAAATAATTTTTGAGATAATCCCTGTTAGTGTAAATCACCGGAACATGTCCTCTTTCCTTTACTCTGGAAAGAAAAGCAATCGCCATATTTGTTGCCAAATCTTTTGTGATATTCACACCTTTTGTTCTAGCGTATCTTACGGTATCATATTCTAGGTCATACGCGACCGGACATTTTTTCCAGTACTTTTCCACCTGATCACAGCAATAGTCCGCTTCATTTTTTGACATAAGCACTGATAAGGCATACGAAAACCAGTAAATGACAGCTGCCACTCCCAAATTAAAACATGCCAGTGCATTGCTAACAAATTTTTCGTCTACATTATTCTTACCGTAACCGGCGCGGATACCGATACGCTTGTAGCCAGCATCTCTCACTCTTTTAATATTTACATTCCCGTTATGTTTGGAAATATCAGGTCCTTTGTACAATGCTTGTTTCATATTTTCTCCTTAATCCGGACTTTCCGGTAATCCTTGTTCTCTTAATGCTTTAATTCTCTGTTTCATTTCCCATATTGCAATTTCTTCGTTGGATTCCTTATATTTAGGCTCATTATCATGTGCTATCTTTTCTGAAATAGGCTTTTCAACATAAGTAGCTCTTGCTTTGTCCCCATGTAAGCAATGGTCTATTGCAACGATTAATGCAGATATTCCATAATCTCCCCACCGTTGCCATGAATTCCTATCTTCTTCCTCTTTTTTGAGTTTATATCCTTTGTAACACCACTCTAATTTCTTAGGATTCAGATGTTTGAACTCTTCTATCGAAATTCCCATGGAAAAAGCAAATGGAAAATATTCTTCCCATATTATTTTGTGCCAGTCGATTTCTTCTTGTGATCCTGTGGCATCTTCGTTACCTTGCTGTCCTCTTTCTCCATCTCTTCCTTGGTCTGCGTCATCATTTCCGTCAGACCCGACAGTTCGAAAAAACCGTCTTCTTTCATACAGTCTGTCAGTTCTCCATACAACTTCACAAAAGACAGACCGTTTGCTTTCATGTATTCTTTCATTAAAGCATTGGATTCATCCGGTGTAATATCTTCATGGTTTTCGATAAGACCAGCATAAAAAGCCGTTTTGCATACATGAGGAAATTCTGCAAGCATATATCCGCTACCATCTACAATTTCTTCTGGTGTGGGATTCTGTACATTTTTTGCTTTTTTAGCTACATAGCCACCGGAAAGCATAAGAAACATCTTTTGAATCAAATCCTTGCACTCCACAGCACCGAATCCAAACTCTAAAGTATATTCAACATCATTAACTAAAATCTTCTTCATAAAAACATATCCTTTCCCCAACCTTTTGTTGGAAAGGAGCCGCCCGAAGACGGCTCTCTTTTGACTAAATCAATGGTTCATCTACCGTTTCATCAAAGTCAGCCACGGCAGTACTATTTGTTTCTGACTGACTTTCTATTTTTTTGTCAGTGTAATTTCTGTGGGATAACCGTTTTCATCCTCTGTTACTGCAACAGTGTAATTATCTTCAATCCACTTCGGCACAGTAGCTTGTGCAATCGTAGCGGTTCCAGTCAGATGATCGTCTGTTGCTTCGTCAGGCGCAAAACTTTCCTGACCGATAAATGCGCAAATACCCTCTGAGCCTTTTCCGTCAGTTCCATACAAAATGATGAAATCGAGTTTTTTTCCCTCGTTTGTCACCATTTCATCCTTGTACTTTTTCTCAAATGCCCCTTGCACTTCCATACTGTTAGCTGCTCTACGACCCATTTCCTGTGTTTCGACCAAATCTTCCAGTGTAGAAGTATCCACCATGTTCTGACTTCCGAACGGAGAAGGAATACTTTTTGCTCTCATGAGCAGTTTGTAAGTTCCTGCCCAGTACTCACCAGTAGCAGCACTAGCATTAGGCTCTTTATAGGCAATTCTTGATTTTAAACCAGTAGCCATATTTACCTCCAAATTTTCATAAAAAAATAGAGCCAGTAGGCTCTGTCAATAGTTACAATATATCATCAGCATCTACGTTTCTTCTGAACCGTGCTGTGCTTCTGTATGTTTTCTGCGAAGTATTGCTAAACTCCGGCATGGAAGTTATCTGAAATCGCAGACGTTTGAAAAGTCCAGCAACCGTAGCCATGATAGCTTCGGCTTCTTCCTGGCTTTTGTTGGTTATCACATCCACCTGATACGATGCTGTGATTCCATTGATAGAACTTCCTTCAAGGTCTTGTCCTGTCTCTGTGAACGGCATGGCATGAAAGTAAACTGTAGGGAATGTGGGTTCTGACAAATCTTTGCTCTTGTCCGTTACATACGCTTTAGGATGACTCTGCGGTATTTTCATTTTCAAGTATGATGCAATTTTGACTTTGAAATCTGATACCCATTGATATTCATTAACCGCCATTACCAAACACCACCTTTGCTGTCTGTAATACAATTTCACGAATTTCTATTGCAGTCAGGTACATAAATGGTCTTGAAGGCATTCCTTCGGTGAAGTACCACTTACCATCATCAGCCGGATAAAACCAACCGTATCTACCGTCCGCAAGTTGCCGTATGGTTTTTCCGCTTGCATATTGCCATGTGACACCTTCGGGTAGCTTTCCTTTGTACGGTGATTTTTGTCCGACAATTCCAGTACCAAACTCAACAAATGCCGCATGGTCTGTTCCGGCAACAACCGCCCATATTCCACAGCCTTTTACCGAACCAACATATTCAGAGTGGATACTCTGTATCAGTTCGCTAGTAAAGATAGCGTCAAGGTCTGCAATCTGTACTCTAGCAATCTCTACACCGTTTTCTGCCAAAGTTTCAGCCAGTAGCCTACATTTATAGGTCAAGCTGTTTTCGTAGTCTCTAAGAGCCTTAATAGCGTTCTGTATGGACTTGTCACTGAATAGATTTAGTTCAATTGTTTTCCCCATATCACTTTACCGTCTTTTGAAGCAAAAACAGGTCAACGGTAAGTCCTTCATCAGCTACACCTTTTACAACGTAGTCCGCTGTCTTATCGTCAACCAGCCCATCAATATCTCGCCCCACATCAGATTTCTTCCAAACAATATCTCCTGCTTTAATCGGCAAATATCCCTTATCGGTCACAATCTGACAATAGGAACTGGAATCATCAATACCAAATTCCTTTACCAGTACTTCCGACAGTTTATTGCTGATATTGGCAGAAAAAGGGACAGGGTCAGAAAATCCGATAGCTTCTCTTAAAACTACTGGAATCTTTTCACCGTCAACCTCGATGTACTTAATGTTTCCATTTTCGTCACGGTCGTAGATTGTGACTTTCTCACCCTGTTTGGAATACTTCATTTTTTGCTTATTTGCTTCAAGCATCTTTCTTCACCTGCTTGTAAATCTGATTTACCCCGGTGCTTGCCAAACCGGAAACAATGCCGACCGCAATAGCATTCAGAACATCATTTGCCGGAAAGTCGGGAATCACATACATTCCTACCACTCCGAGAATGCCACCGACAATGCCGACAACAACCGGAATGTAATTATCCTTAATAACCGGAATAAGCTTTGCTCCAATACCAGCAAGATAGCAGATAACAACGATTGCAACGCAAGTTCCTACTTGTGAAAAATCCATTATTCTTTACCTCCATTCTTCAATCTGATTTCTTTGATTTCCTCGTACATTTTGGTAGCCATTCCATTTCCACCTAACGCATGATACGCATTGTACATCTCCACAAAATTCTCATACGCATAACTGGGAATTTCTCCCAACTTCATGTACTTATCGTGATACTCAATAAGTTGAACACGCAAAAGAAGCATTGTTCCCTTACTGTTTGCATCTCTGTCCTTCTTTTGTTGTTTAAGGAGCCAGACAATATATCCTAATAAAATAGGCAATACAATAGTGTATGTCTGTAATAAAAAATCTTTCATTTCATATCTCCTGTTACTTATTGTTGGCACACCGCCCACCACCCTTAAAGTGTGCCGCCTGCAACCATATTGCCGACATCAGCAAAATGGTCACGCACAATCTTCTTTTACAGCACTTTGGCAAATGGGAATACACCTACAAACAGACTGTCACGGTCTCTCCATGTTCTCGACACACCGTTTTCAGAGTAATTTGACATGAAATTTTCTCCAGCCTGTGAATGGTCATACACAACCACGTTCACAATCACGCTCTCAAACCGATTCAAGTCCTCTGCAATCTTTTGTTCCGTGTAGCTGTCCGGGTACATTCTCTTTGCCACAATGTCAGCTTTCGCTTGACTGATAAGTTGCTCAATCAGAGGGTTATCTTCAAGTTCATCAAACACGACCTCGGAGCTTTCAGAATCAATATGAAATTGTTTCAGACGGATTTTTACTTGCTCCAAAGTCGTATATTTTGCCATGTGCTACCTCTTATTCATCCTTTGCTACTACTGCCTTGCTGCCAGCCTTAACTGCCTTGTAAGATCCATCGCATTCTACTACGGTGATAATCTTTCCAGTTTCTGCGGTAATCTCTTCGCTACCGTCCCATGCAGCCCATGTCTGTACAGATTTTCCATAAGTTACAATTTGAGCGGATTCTCCAATCTTGTACTTATAAGAGTTACCTGCGCCTTTGCTAGGGCTTACAGTAATCTTTGTTTTACCATTATCTGTGGCGCTTGCAATACTGGTAACAGTCAGTGTACCAAGAGTGTTATCTCCTGTAATTGTGGACACTACAATGCCGTCAATTCTTTCTGCGAAAAGAACAATGCCAGAAATAACAGTGTCCTTACAGGTCATGTTGTCATAATCCGGCGTTTCATGGATTCCAATATATCCGGTTGCATCAGAAGTAAAAGTGAACGCTTCATCCAGATCCGCACCGTTTACAGGAATGTAGTACAGAACAATATTATCTTTTGCGGTTGCATAGATGCTTCCCTTTGGTACAGAACTGTTAAAGATAACAGTGCCAAGTCCAAGGAAGTTCTCTACATAGGTCATGCCAAAAGCATTTTGTAAAGAGATTTGTGCGGTTGCCAGATAATCTGCCACATCCAGCGGATTCATGAAGTATACTGCTTGAATTTCATCATCTTCAAACAGCACCTGTAACTGTCCCCATGCCTGTGCAAGTGCAGCTTGGAAAGTCTTTCCAGAAGCAGAGCCTGTGCCAGTAGAAAGAAAATCAAAGAAGTTCTTACGGATTCCCTTCTGCACATCTTTCAGCATTTCGTCGCCAGTCATTACAACCGCTTGATCGTACCCCTTTTCGATGATGGCTTCTGCGGAAGTGGCTTTTCTCCACTTCTTCAAAGTAATCTCTTCATAGTTGACGGGTACAGTTTTGTATTTAGAAAGAGGAATGGTATCTCCTTCTGCAACCAGTCCATCTTGAAGAGTTCCTACTGCCTTGTAGGACTTCAACATGGTTCCTGCTGCCTTAGGGATTTTTCTGGTTACTCCAAGGGCTTCTACCAACTTTTTAATGGAATACCCAAAAAGGTTTACGAATTCAATTTCTCTTGCTCTTGCAAGGTCATCTTTCTTAATCAGATTGTTTTCTGCTGCCATAGTTTATACCTCCTAAAATAAATCTTGATTCATTGCAATAGCACGTCTGCGCTCATTTCTGTCCGGAATTGCCATAATCTGATCTTTGGTCATACCAGAGTATTCGCCGCCACCGATATTCACTCTTGGTCTTGTGCGCATCCATTCAGCCTGTGCTTCTGCTACTGCCGCTTTTTTTTCGTTTTCAATAATAGTTGCAATGGCGGTATGGTCAGATTCCGAAACCGCATCAATCAACTTTTCAACAGATTTTTCAGAAACTCCCTTGTAGGCAGCTACTGCCTTAATGTGGTTAAGTTCCTTTCGCATGGACTCTCTTTCTTCGTCCGCAATTCTCTGTGCTTCTGCTTTTGCTTCTGCTTCCTGCTCTTCCGCAGTCTGCTTCGATCGAAGTTGTTTCTTGTACTCTGCTGCTTCCGAACTAGCTTTATCAGATCTGTTTTTATACTTCTCTTTTTCAGCTCTTTCTGTAGCAAGTTGCGCCATGAGTTCCTCAACAGTAGGCTGTTTGCTTTCAATCTGTTGTCCACTAACTTCTGTTGTTTGTGTTTCTGTTGTCTGTGTGGTTACATCTGCCATGATTTTTACCTCATTCTTTCTTAATCTTGCTCTTTATACTTTTTCTCTAAGTTCTTGCGATTAACGTCTTCTCTGACGTAAGGCATATAAAAAGCCACTGGGAAAACCCAATGGCTTGATATCATGATATTTATTTGTCTGTACGGCTCTTATCAATTAAAGGGCTGTTAGAAATTTGGTCTGACAAGTCTTGCATTGTCCTTCCAGAATTTGGTTCTTTCTCTCCATCTCCACCTTCTCCAGCATTTTGACTATTTGTTTTATAAATAGTTTCTTGGTATTTGCGAACTCCTTCCCCACTTCTGCTGCATACCTTGCTTGGATCATCGAAAAACGGGATGGAATCAGTAGTATCTTCAAGACTAAATCCATGACTGAGCATAGTAGCCATTGCATTCACCTTTGTTGACATTTCGTATGTCTTTTGTCGCTTGATGTTTGGCTCTAAATCAGCTATTGTAAGTTTTCTCATTGGATCATCTTGCGGAACATAGGAAGATGCATTGATAGCTGCTAACACAACCTCAACCTCTTCCATTTTGCACGAATCAATAATCATTTGCTGTTTTGATGCCGCTGCTTCTGCATGGCTCCACCCTGTAGCATCACTCATTGCGACACCAGTACTGCCACCAGAATTATCATTTCTTTGCGGTACATTGCACTTTTGCAAGATTGTTTGTCTCCGTACCTGTATATTGTTAAGCATTCCTTCGTAGTCATAATTAACAGCAAGTGCTTCTACAATAGGTGTTTTTCCATCGGATGCCGTATATGTTTGCATCCATTCACCAGACTTTGGCTTTCTTACGCTTTCTGTAACTGTACCATCTTCGTTTTTTTCCTCAACAGTAGGAAAATCAACATCATTTGTGTGCCATATAGCTTGTGTATTTTGGTCAACATCATTGGAGAAATCCGAAATCATAAGATTCAAATTATCCATTTCGGAAATTTGCCGCTCCCACACTCCCATACGATCATAAGACCGGAAATACTCAACAATAGGGACAACTCCTAAAGGATTTTTTTCTCCGCTTCTTTCTTCGTGTTTCCATTTATTAGCATCATCTTCAACAGCATCGCCATTGATGATTTTGTTCATATCCCTAATTTCGTATCTGCTGTCTTTACTGTAACAAGTGTAGTATGTACTTCCGCTGTTTTTATCATGCCGGAATGTTACTCCAAGCATTGTTCTTCGATCTGCGTAATAGCTTGACTTGATAACAAATGAAGTCATTGGATTAAGTACATCATATGTAAAATATGCTTTCCCTGGTTTCCATTCTGTATTTACGTCGATTAAAACATTGCAAATAGCACCTATTAACATAGGTCTTGCAATTTCTTGTGTTTTTGTTTTGATTTTTACAAGATTGTATTGCTTATTAAGGTTTTTTACTCCCTCTGCAATCTCTTTATCTTCTGCATCTCCAGTCTGAACCAACGTAATAGGATTCCCGAAGCCGAATGAACTCCAAAATTCCGTTATCTCATTTGCCACATTATCTACGCAATGGCAATCAATTTCTGTTCTTACTTTCTTTTTTCTTTTAAGTGGTTGATTTCCTTCATCATACTCCATGAGATATTTAATCCTTGCTGCATTTACCCTATGGTCTGTCATGGCATTTCTCAAAACATCAATGACATTTTTGTATGTAATTTCTTCTACATCCGTATAAAGTACAATTCTTCCAGTTTGCATTTTTATCACCTACATAAATGTCATTCCACTACTCTGATCTCTTTTTTGGAGTTTCTTAATCTCACGTTCTCCGGTCTCTGTATGGTAAACAACCATCTTATTGCAATTCCGGCACTTATATGTCTTGTCAATGTGTGATTTTGCACTACATTCACCGACCAACCGTCCGCATCCAGGACAGTACACTCTAATTTTTTGGTTAAAAATCATAAATACCTCTTTTCTGCGCACAAAAATACCGCCCTTGCTGATAAGAGCGGTACTTCTGGAGTCTTCACATGATCTGAGGAGGAAATGAAAAATATCTTGGAATCTTTCTGCATCTTAATAGTATCACGGAAAAATCGGACATATCGGACAAGTTTATATGGAACTATACTATTTTGTATGTTTTTTCAAAAATATCAGGCTTGCAAGGGTAAAATTCTCCATTTACTCCTTTTATTATAAAATCATTTATAGATACGTTCATATATCCCTCTAAAGTTTTTATTTTCATGATTACATGAGGTGAAGATTTTCCTGCTCTCCAAGCATCATCGATAATTTCATATATAAGCGATTTCCCAACGAATTCTTTTATTTCATCTAAGTTAATGCCATTCCATCTAATAGCTTCAACAATAATAGGTATCTTTCTATATTTTGCCATTTTTATACCTCCGTATTATTTTAATTTGCCATATAGCGGTCAAATGCTTTTCTTACGCTATCCTCTGTGTTTCCACCACCGATTCTATCAGCAACCTTGTTCCATGATAATTTTTCAATAAAACGTAAGTTGATGATCCGTCTTATACGGCTGTCATGAACGCTTGCAATAAATTCTTCGACTTCATTATTTTTTTGCAGTAAATCGTCCTCTAAAAGCTGTAAAGTAGCTTTTCTGGAATAAAGCAGTGTCCGTTTCCTGCTGTACTCTGGATAAGGGAATCCTTCAATACGAAAATGTTCAGTGCCGCCGCATCCACCTGATACGCTGTCAACAACATTCCCATCCGATTCAATTTTTCTGATATCCGATTCAAGTTTTTTAATCTTCTGCTGTACTTCTTTGATTTCTTCCTGTAAATCTATGTATTGAGATAAAACCTCTTTGGTCACCATTCGATTTACCTCCTATATAGGGCTTGGCAAAATTACTGTTGGCTTTATGTATCCGCTACGCATCTCATTTTCAAACAATGCAATGCTATCCGGTGCATCATCGTGTTTTACTTTTCCGCTACGTGTCATAGTGGTTAATTCCTTCATGAATTTGTAGTACTGGCTCTGCCTGTCCATTTTCTTGAAATCACGAAAATAATAATCACGAATTACATTATCCCTTGCATTTTCCATTCTTGTAATTTTGTTGGAACAGTTAAACTTAAACCTTGCGCTACATCTTCCTCCCTGCGACTTTACAATGTCCATAACATCACGACCAAAATATTCCCCGGCACTGTTACTCTCAAATGTCACAGTCTTTACATTGTGCTTAATAAGCATATTTGCGCATTCAGGCTTTGTGAACTGTGTTCCTGCATTATCAAATACTACATCAACGATATATACCTCGTTACCGTACACATATCCGACTGGCATAGCGCAGCTATCTTCTCCCTTGTCAGCACTATCACAAGCCGCCATGATTGCATCCGGCTCTCTGTCAACTGGAAGTTCCTCAAAATAATTTAACTCACTTTCAGAGAACATTCTTCCCTTTGCTTCGTATGGCTCTTGTTGGAACTCTGCCGCCCAGGTTTCTTCGGAAACAAGTTTTCTTTCTTTCCGGTAATAGTCCGTAGTGAATATTTTTCTAAGACCTCGCTTGTCCTTTCGGTATATTTCCCAGTTACTTTCGTCCGTTACAGGGTCAAGTGCCGGAATTGCAACCTCTTTCCATCTCCACCCTAGTTCATCAGCCTTGGTCTGTAACGCTGTAATAGGATCATACAGGCTGTATTTTGTTCCCTGGATAATAATGGGTGTACCCTCTAATCTACGTCCTAAAACGTCATCTGTGACCTTTTCACACAGGAACTCTAGCCTGTCTCTGTTTCTTGCTTCCTCATGGTTCTTTACGCAGTCATCAATATAAACAAGCACATTTGCTTCCGTACAACCTACGATTGCACCGTCAATAGGTCTACAAGTAAATGTTGGAAAAATATTTTTGCTTTTAAGGTCTATTGATAGATTTTCTGCGCTTTTGTATCCATCTTTGCTGATTTTTGTTGCTTCAGGAAAAACACTTAAAAACCGCTGATATGTGCTTTCTGTCTCAAAGCCTTGCAAAAGACCACCGTAGAATCTCTTTACCAGTCCTTCTCCTTTACCAACACCGAAAATACTTCCGTCTGGATCTCTTCCACCCATCATTTGTGCCAGTTTCAATCCTCCGGTTGTCTTTCCTGTACGTTTTGGCTGAGAAACTGATAGAAAATCCAGTTTTCCATCATAGATTTCTTGATATGCTCCGACTACTGGTTTCAAAACGTTTCTTCTTGGAAAATAAAATCTTCTCCACGGGTCTTTTTCATCAACTTCAATGTAATAAAAAAAGCTGTCAACTAGATATGCTGATTCATACATTAAAACATTGTAAAATTGATCTAAAATTTTATATGATGTATCATTATCCCCTGCGTATACTTCCAAATCAGCAACTCTTCCGCCTGTCTTTTCTCTGACATATTTTGCAATAAGTGACTTTGTTTTTGCTGATTGCTGCAATCCGTACTTAACATCATTTTCTGACCGAAATGCAACCGATAATGCCTGTATGTACGCATCAATGACCTGTTCATCAATTCCCTTGCGCTGTATGTAATTGTCATAGCTGTTTACTGCCGATATAAGGCTCTGACTTGCCAATATAAAAGAGCCTCCTTCCCTAAAATTTTGGAAATTTGGCTCTCTGCGTAGGCACTCTACGACTGGTGCTCTAGTAAATATTCTATTTGCTATGCTAAGCAGTCCAAAACACAACATAACACATATGGTTTGTGTCAAATGTTATACTGATAATTTGTTCTGCGCTCTTTAATTCTTCCCAATCCTGGTCATTTTGCAGAATGGCTTGATTTATATCATTAAGGTTTTTGCAATATTGCCATTTCACCAACTTTGCTTGATTCATAAATTATTTTACCCCAATTCTATTGATTTTCCCACATTTTGGGCATTTGATTTCAGCCTGTCCGTTGAATTTTCCTAAAAGGCGGTTGCATTTGCTACAACGATGCTCGGACAGTTTTACATAAAAACATTTTTTCAAAGCTTCCTCGTCTTTCTTTGTATCTGCCACGACAATCGGGTCTTCTCCCAGTGTTGTACATTCAATTTTTATATTTTCAATATTCCCGATGTTTTTAGGTGTGACCTGTCGAAACACATCACGTTCTATATTTTCAATTACTGCTGTCATGCTCATTTTTCATCCACTCCTCAAACTCTTTCCGGCACTTAGGGCATAAGTCATATTCCTTTGATTTACGTTCATGGCTTACAACGATGGTTGCGGATAGCATTTTGTTTCTCAACAGTCGTTCATTTGCTATATAACCTGTCTTGTCGAAATAATCCATACGAAAATGTGCTGGCATTTTTACCGGAATCAAATAATTTAAAAAATCCGGCATTTTCCCTATCTCTGCTCCGCACCTGTCGCAAGTTTTACATTTGTTTTTATGTTTCATTGGTTACCCCTCTTTGTATGGATTGAAGAAGTCCTCATCTTTTCCAATTCCAAGATGCTTTTTCAATGCAAAATTTGTTATCTTTCCCGATTAAACGAATTACTGACAATATAATTTGCAAGTTCTCCATCTTTCCATCCGTCCGTACTTGTCATATAATCATAAATCTTCTTATATTCTCCGGTCAGCTTGTCAAATTCAAACCAGCCTAAGTCAAGCGTCACTCCATAATTATAAAATCCCTTGTCAGACCATTTGCTGACATAATACATTAACTGCTTGTACGAAAATCCAAGCCTTTCAAAAATATTACCAATAGTTCTTATGCTCAATTCCCGATCACTAAAATGTAATTTTCTTTTCTGCTCATTCACGCAAGCTCTGAAAAATATTTCTTCTAATGGCTTCATTACTCCACCAACCTTTCAAACCAAACCTAACATACACAATATTTCCAGTTCGGATACTTCTTTTGCTCCTTCTCTGACATGAAACAAAATTTCCTTTAGTTGTTCATTATCTTTTTCTGTCATTTTATTTTTGTCAATCAATTCGTCTATGCAGTAATACAAACAATACCCATATCCACATCCTAAACGATTCCCATAAAATGATTTTCCAACAATATCATAATTTTCTGTTTTTAAAATATCGTGCTGATAATCTAAATCGCACCACTTTTTATTATCTTCAAGTTTCTTTTGAAGATATTTTAAGAAATCTACTATTTTTTCTTCTCTATCGCTGATGTATAATATCGTGTCTTTCATTTTTATTTCACAATCCTTCTGCTTTCTTCTATTATTTTACAGTCTCTCGCAGAATCTCTTTCAATCTGATTTTGTGGAATTTTACCAAAATTTTCCAAAGCATATTTTTCTACCGCTTCTTTGGAAACATCTATACCAAAATTTCGTAATGCTTCTGTTTGTGGTTGATAATCTTTCAATCCATTCATCCTCATGTCCTCCGTAACCCATGCAGACGGAATCGAACCGCCGACACACATCCTATGCAGATGCCGCTCTTCCACTAAAGCTATGCATGGGAATCGCACCGTAAAACCTTTTATGGCTTGCGCTTGCCATAACCAAATGTGCACCGCCCACTTGTCACTGACTATCCACAATCTCACAGTCTTGTCTGTTCTCTACTTCATAGGCTTGGTTTTCGCTAATCGTATGTGGCTTACGTTTTAGACAGGGAATAGTTGCCGTGGGAGTCGAACCCACCCGACCCAAACAAGGCTCGACTGCTTTTGAATCTGCAAATTCTACTCACAGAAGTGTTTTTCGTTAACCGATAATGAGCAACTACTATCCATACATCTCCCATCGACCTGAACTATTGCAGTAGTGCCAGACTAAGTGGAGATAAAGATAAACGCAGATACAAGGATTTGAACCTTGACAGCATTTCTGCTGGATAGCTTAGCAAGCTACTGTGATACCATTACACCATATCTGCAAGGGGAGGTTTTTTACTTGGTTTTCCTCTGCCCAAGGATCTTTTAGTCAGCCGCAAGCGGCTCTATCAAGTTCCCATGAGATAAACATTAACCGGTGTATTTATCCCCTATGCTTCTGTAATAAGCATACTCGGAGTGTACTTGCAACAACACCTATTGGGATGATGGGACTTGAACCCATGACATACTGTGTATAAGACAGCCGCTCTCGCCAACTGCGCTACATCCCAATGTGCGTTTCCATAAGCTGTATGCCTACATTTAAGGCGCTGACGCAGCGCAACACTTATGGCTATTTTTATTTTCGCAGGGCATCCGCCAGTTACCTGCTAGTTGGGAGCGACCCAACCACCTACGCCAATTTTATGTCCGCAATGGCTGTGCGGGATTTTAATGTCTTTACTGACAACCCACGGATTAAAACCTACAACGGTATTCCGCAAAAACCGGGCTATCATAAACCGGTTAAACCCTCACGAGCCTTGTGACGGCTCTTAACAGCATTCCGCTATGAGGTGAAAGGAGTGTCTCCAATGGAAAAGTATGGAAGACAATTCGCAGATGGCAAAGACCGAAAGAAGAAAACATCTGCGAAACAGGACTACCAGGATTCGGACCTGGGATGCAGCAGTCAAAGTGCTGTGCCTTACCGCTTGGCGATAGCCCTAAACTCCGGGAGAGAGACCATCTGCTCCCGGATTATTTTTGTGAAACACCCTATCTTTATCTAAAAAAAATTGTCACGCCTGTGTACGGTACTTTGAAAAACTTTGTGTTGTCAAACGCATTATTCCATTTTTCGTTTCCCACACACAGGCTACATACACTCTTGATGCCTTGATTTCTCTGCCACATATCCAATGCCAACACAACACCGGATATTCGGCAATAACAATGGCTTTATGAATTTAACCCATTCAAAATTGTGATATGGGATAATTCGCATAATCTCCGGTAACCACATAGGCTATACCCACGCGAAAGTTATTCCAAATGCAAGGAACATTGCGAACGCAAATAAAATAACTCCGTCTGATGCTTTTTTCTGTTTAGGAGCATCAAATGCACTTGCTATTGCGAAAAACGCCATTACTGCGGTTGTCACGATTTTCAAAATTATGAATAAAATCATGTTAACTCTACCTCCCACACAAAGTAATTTGCAATCATAAATATCAGTCCGAACGCAATGCACAGCACTCTCGAAATTGTATCTGCACTAGAATCCCTTGCAATCTGAAAACAACTTCCGCAAATAGTAAGTAATGCTGTTGAAGAACATACTTTTAAGAATTTCCTGATTATCTTTTTCATTTTTTCTTCTTCCTTTCTTCAATTTCATCAATCATTGCCATTACCAGTGCTTTAGCAAACTGGCTATTGTTGTGCATTTTAATCAGCAGATTGCCTTGCCGGATAAGATACGACCAGTCATCATCCGTTTTCGGATTAGCGCACTCTTTATGGATTTTCCAAACTTCTGTGTAAATCTCTTTAATCTCCGGCGGCAATTCACATTTCTCCTTAACTGGCAAATCTTCTTTAGGCTCTTTATCAAGTCTGCTCTTTTGGTGCTTCATCTGACAGCTAACCATTTCCGTAACGTTCTCACGGTTTCTCTTGATTCCGTGGCCTTGCAGAAACAATTCGCATTGCAGGACTTCACCGCATTTTGAACATTCGTCTTTAATCTCTTTTCCGTAGATCTGCATAAGCAAAATTAACCCTCTGTAATTATATACCCACAATCCGCTAAAATATTTTTAGCTTCCTGCAGTGTAATCTCAATTACGTAAGCGGTAGTCGGTGATGCCGTCTTTTTGTCATTAACAGCATCTTTTGTAGATTCAAAATCGACCAGTTCCAGATACTTGTCCAAGTACCTCTTAGCTTTCCGAACATCCTCTACACCGTTTTTATTCTCATGCCGGTAAAGATATTTAAGAGCATTGCAGATGCAGAAGTTTTTCACAGCTTCAATCCCCTGCGTCTCAATCATCACATCTATGCACTCATATTTTCCTGTCTCATAATAGCTAGGGTGATTTACGTTGTCTGGCATTTCTGCATTCTTCTCATATTTATCACAACCATGACTGTATTTTACAAAATCTGTCACGTATTTACTATCTCCGTTAACGCATACATAACCTGCCGATGTATTATATATTCCGTATTTGCAAGTGCCACAACATCCTTTACACTGATTTTCCATTGCGTATCTCCTTAAAGGGTCTTTTTATTTTTGAGGAAATTTGAGGGACTAAGTAGGGGCTGTTCGCTGATCCTGTCAGACCCCCTCCCCCGGTGTGCTATAAGGCTTTTTTAACTATGCGTTAAACTAATCTTTCACGCAGTCTTTATTGACGCATCCTTAACTATCCAGTATTTCCGCACATTTTCAAATTTGTTGCTACTCATTCGCATTTATGTTTTTCTCTACATCTGTGCCGAAATCGGTCAACATTGATGTATTTTGTCCATTTATACTGCCTAACTGTGGCAAATCCGAAGCAGTTAAAGACTGTTTATGGTTCTGCTGCTCTCTCGATACTCCAGGAAGATTCCAACCGTAGTGACGATTTAATATTGCCAGGATCCCTACAGGGTTGCGCTTTGCTGTGGCTAACTTTGCGCTTAAAGACTCTTCGCGAAAATCCGATATTTTTTTGCCGATGTCAGAACTTAGTGGACTTGATTTAGTCCCTTCATCTCTCCAAGTAGCTATTGTATATCTATCTATCCCAGTTAATAAGCTAAATCCTATAGCTGATACCTCTTTGTCGTACATCATACACATATATATATAATAATCACATATACGATTAACTAAATCATAGTTATAAGCGTTATAATTACTATAACCACCTAAAAAACCGTCTATGTTATGCATCTCTTTAGACTTAAGACAATCAGGCTCATTAAATGCATGGCGTTTAATATACATAAGTGCAGCATTCCAAACGCTCTGAGACTCTTGTCTGATATCCTCGATTTTCTGATCCTTGCAGAACTGGGATAGGTATAATTCCATGTCATTTTCATATACCTGGGATGTTTCTGTGTTTTCGACTTTTTCCACGCTCTGCACCTCCTTAAAAATCTGCAATAAAAAAATCACTAAGCATCACTCAATAAACCTATGTCTTTTAATCTCCTCCACAGATTATGTAAAAACATAAATTTACAAAAGTAACAAGCTAGTGACTTCTTGTCGTTTCCGGTCTGTCGGCTCCGGTGGTCTTGGTTACAATCTGGGCGGCTACATATCCAGAGGGGGGTGGATTTGCACCGCTGTCACTCGCACCGTGTTAACGTCGGCTCCCTAACTGCTTTTATCATACCATAAGTGCTATTTATAAATCTACAACAACCTTTTACGCATTTGACGATTTGTTATTGTGGTATGTCTGCCGGTGATCTTGAGCAAATAAAAATCATGCGATTAAAAAATATCATTTGGTTAAATTTGATAAATGGGATTTTTTAACAGACAGACAGGTGATTTTTGCAGATGGGTGTATGGTGGTAGCTGGTCAGCTCTAGTATTTATATATACTTAGTATATCATTGCCTTTCTGCTCTTATTTATTTTTATTTTATCTAACCTTTATTTTATCTAATCTCCTTTTATTTAATTTGCGTCTACAATTTGTCTACAATTTGTCTACAAAATTTAACACGTTAAAATGTCGCAGTGAAAATAGATCAAGAAAAGCAGGCTGTTACACCTGCTTAATTCCTGTTTATGCTGTTGCTCTTTCTGTTCTTCTTATCCGTTCCGCTCTCGCTGTGATCCGGTCAATTAGTGCCCTGTCACCGTATGCGGTTTTGCTGGCTAATAACTCCGGGTCTGTAATGCTCTCCAGTGCTTGGAGCGTTTCCGCTTGCACCGTCTCCAGTGCTTGGAGTTCTGCCCGGTTAAATTCTTTCAGCCGTTCCGATTCCGTTGTTTCCAGTTGATCCCGGTAGTACCTGAAGAACTGCCGGACGTTTGAGCGAATCCGGGCGGCTTTCTTTGCTGTGATCTGCTCCGGTGTTCCTGTCATTTGGTTTCACTCTCCTTTTCAGCTTTCAGACGTTCCATTGCTGATTTATAAATTTCGTTTGCTTCTGCTGTCTTGCGCTCCACCCATTCAACGTTACTTTCATCCGGCCGCTGTCCTGGTAAGCCTGCCCATTTCGGAGGATGTTTTATAACTGGTTTAACTTCTCCGTGCTCTCTAGCGGCTCTTTCTGCCGCTGTTTTGGCTTGTAAAGCGTGTAGCCGTTCATTTGCCTGCATGAGTGCGATTTTCTCGTCTATGGGGCTTCTAGAGCCTGTCACGGGCATTTCTTTCGGTTGCTCTGTCACTGTCTGCGGTTGTACTGGTTGCAATGCTACGATCACGGCACCTATAACAAACTGGTTTACACTTACACCGTTCTTTTCTGCCTGCGCTTTGATCTGCGGTTCTAGGTCTTTCGGGAATCTAATCATTTGGTTAAATGTTTCCGACATTTTAGCACCTCCTTTTCTTGTGATATCATTAATGTGATATCATTAGTTTTTTTATGATATCATTTGTGTGATATCATTGCTGTGATATCATGATATCACTATAACATTTTGTGCCTTATATGTCAATACTTTTTTGTGCCTTATTTCAAAATTTTTTCTTCCCTCTCCAGCTTTTCCGCTACTGCTAATTTTATAAAGTCATTTGCACTATATTTTAGTGCCTTTATACGGTCTTTAGTGCCTTTTGCAAGTCGGCAGTTGATCCGCTCAAATTTGTCATCATATTTGTAGATTGCTTTTCGCTTTGCGTCGGTTGTTTTTGTCTCCATTCTGGATACCTCCTATATATAAGTATAATTGCATTATACTATTTTGTGCCTTATATGTCAACAACAAATTGCTTTTACTTTTATATTGAGCAGTATTTTTGTGCCTTATACATTTTCCATAAAAGTTTTATTATTTTGTGCCTTGCATTTTGGTTATTTTGCCTATTGTTTTTGTGCCTTGCATTTGATATTATAATCTCAACAAATAAATAAAGCCGGTGACCACCTACCAAGCGAACACCGGCACCCAAAAAGAAAGGCACCCATATTATAACACGGGTGAAAAGGTAAAAGCAATATGTTGAAAACAAATTGTAAAAAGGCAATGGAGAACATAAAAAAGGAAATTATTGACGCTTACGAATCAGCGGAAGAATATTATACCTTTAACGGCAGGGAAGCGAAGAAAGAATACAACGATATTTGTAAAGATATCATGAACGCATTTTACATTGAAAAAGTAAAATATGATTGCAGGAGAATGAGCCGCCAAGAATTATTTATTGACTGGATGTCAGGACTTCCAACCGCTTTCCCTGTATCTGATGAAATTTATTTACGTTCTGCATCCGACTGGGTGGGAAAAATCTTGGAGCAGGCAGAAGAAGAAAAGGAAAAATTCACCGAGGAAGAATCCGAAAAATTAGCTTGCTGTTTGCTTTTCAGGGAACTTGAAAAACACGCAAGCAAGGCAAAATAATAGGTTGACAGTATGGAAATTATAACCGCTTTATTTTCCGACATTGCTGCCTGGTACATCATCAGATATTACAGAGAGTTAAGCAAGTAAGACAGGCTTACAACCGGGATCGAGTCCCGGTCTTGCTTTTACCCTGGAAACGGGGAAAATTTAGAATATGGAGGAACGAGAAAATGAAAATTATAGAAATTTCGGCAATGCCTGACGGTACGGAAATACAACTAGAGGATTGGCACGACAAAAACACAAAAGATTATAAGGATTTATACGGTTATGTAATAGGTGTATATCCAGTTGCTAAAAATTCCGGTCGTTTGGGTTGGGTAAAATCCGGAGAAAAATTTAGAATATCAATCAGTTATAATAAATTTGCAAATTATACTGATGAAATGGTGTTGAGTGATTTTGAAGCGTTAAAAAATGGAGAAAAAACATTATCAGATTTAAAAGATCATTTTTTTAATAACTTTAAAGATCAATTTTATTTAGGAATTATAGATTTTGAGCCGTGACAGCCATTGCAGAGGATGCCAGCCGGGAGCGATGCCCGGCAATGGTTTTATGGGTGGAATTTACCCAAAAATTAAAAATAGGAGGTTGCCATAGGATGAAAGAAAAGAACCTTGAAAGACTTTACAAGCTGTTAGAGCGTGCGGAGCGAGAGCACGACACGGAAACAGCCGCCGCCATTCGGTGGGCAATTTTTGAACTTGAAAACAGATAAAGACGGTTGCAAGTCGTCTTTTTGTCGTGTCTTTGGTGGATCTACTGCCGTTTGGCGGTCTATTTGTGTTACTCTTCCATCGGATCCGGTCAGATCCTGCGCCCGGATATATTGACGGCTTGCGCTGTCTTGGTGTACAATCAAATATTACAAGGGGGATTTTCCAAAATGCGAAAAGTGGGAATCGGTCATGTATATGACATCATGGAGAGCGTATCCGATGCCGGGGAACGGCTGGAAATCGTTTTAAATGTGGAATCTGCCAGGGGATGTCTGTCTCCGGAATCTGCGGAGCTGTTGCGGTCTGCGTATGGTTCCATGCTTTCGGCTGTTGGAGACCTTGCGAAAGCTGCGACACGGTGACCGGATGACAGGTTCAAAACGTGCACCGCAGAAGCTTACAAGTGTTTCATGCCTTGAATCGTCATAAAAAAATCAGCGAAAAACCTCTGAAAACGGATTTTTCAGCTTGAAAAGTGCTACCCCGGGGGGATTGAAATTTTTTGCATTATATTTTGACGAAAAATTTTTCTTTCAAAAACCTCTGAAAACGAAATTTTCGGATAAAAATGTAGACCCACCGGGGTATCAAAAGAAACACATTAAAATTTTTTCAATACTTCACATCTATTTATCGACAGAATACCACAAATGTGTTAAAATTTTATAAAATCCAAAATGAAAGGGGTAATTACTCTATGAAACAAAGTGGTTTAGGAATTGCTTCGATGATTTTAGGAATCATCAGTATTTTGACAGCTTGTATAGCTTTCGGAATTGTGCCGGGAATTGTAGGTGCTATTCTTGCTATCATTGCACTGTGTCAGAAAGACAAGAAACACGGCACTGCTATCGCAGGACTGACTTGCTCTATTATCGGAATCATTATTTTTGCCATTATGGCATTGTTTGTAAATGGTGTATCCGATAGCAACAAGGAATCCACTGGTAATCAAGCATCTGTTTCTGCAACAGTGGATAGTTCTAACACAGTATCAGAAATCACACCGGAAACAAAAATTGAAGAAGCAGAAGTGCAAAGTAATACTGTCATTTCTCCAGGTTACACATTTGATGCAGACGGTTTACAAGTCACAATAAATGATTTTGACCTTAACTTCACCGATTATGAGGATGAATACGGTTGGAACACTCCTGCAGACGGAATGAAATACATAATGATTGATGTTTCCTATCAGAATAACAGCAAAGATGATAAGTATGTAAGTATCTATGATTTCCAGTGCTACGCAGACAATACAGATTGCGAACAGAATTACAGTGTTGTGGAAAACTCTTCGTTGAATGCGAATATTTCAAGTGGAAGAAATACATCTTACAAGATTGCATTTGTAGTTCCACAGGATGCGCAGAGTATTGAACTGGAATATGAAACAAGTATATGGACCGGTCATAAAGAAGTCATAAAATTACAATAGAATATAGGATTTTAAGGGCATCCGCAAGGGTGCTCTTTTTTGTTGCGAACCAACGTCCTGCATGGTATAATATATGTCAGTTAGGAAGTCTTGCACCACGTCCGGAGAGTGAAAGCTGATTAATCAGCCTAGATTGTAACCAAGACCCGGAATAAAGACAGACCAAAAAAGATTGGAAGTTCGCTACTCCAACAGTAACAGGGGTAGTGGGCTTATTTTTATGCTCTTCTGCCCCATGACAATGTATTTGTTGGAGGTAGAAAATGTTAGTTGAAATCAAAACAGTAAACAAAGAAGAAGTAACCGTTGTAACAAGCCTTGATGTTGCGGAAACGTTTGGAAAAGAGCATAAACGTGTCATGCAGGACATAAGAGAACTCGATTGTAGCGAAGAATTTAGAGAGCACAATTTCGTGCCTATCTCTTATATAGATAGTATGAACAGGAAAAAACCTATGTTTGTTATGACAAGAGACGGCTTTACTCTTCTTGCTATGGGATACACTGGTGAAAAAGCAATGCAGTTCAAGGAAGCCTATATCAAGCAATTCAACGCAATGGAAAAGGCTCTTATTGGCAAAATACGGGAACGTGAAAAAGGAATCGGTGTCCGCAGGGTACTTACTGATAGTTTGCAGAGGACTTCCGAAAATGAACGGATGCACGGTCATGCATACTCTACCTACACCGATTTGATTTATAAATCAGTATTCGGAAAAACCGCAAAGCAATTACGGCTTGACCTTAATATTGGCAACAAAGAAAACATCCGGGATTATCTGACTGAGGAAGAACTACTGTTAGTTCAGAATGCAGAAATGCTTGTAAGTTCACTGGTTGGATACGGTTGGGGATACGGAGAAATTAAGGAATTTTTGGAAAATAAGTCGGTGAATAAACTGGTCGGATGATAGACGCCCTAGATTCAATCTAGGGCATTTTTATTTTTTTGAAAAAGTGCTTGACTAATTTATGTCACGCATATATAATAAAGGTGTGACAAGAAAGGAAGTGAAAAATATGTCACCAGTAGGTAGACCAAAGGCTGAAAAGCCAAAGGCTAACCGCTTTAGCGTAAGGTTGGATGATGAAACGGAACAGAAATTAGAAAAATACTGTGAAGAGCATCAGATAACTAAAGGCAAAGCAATAAGGCAAGGCATTCACTTGCTGTTAGCAAAAAAATAGAGTAGTTGCTATCTGGCGAAAGATTCTCAACTACTCTACCCCACTCCCAAGGAAGTGATAACTTATTTTAACATCTTCTTTTGGGAAAATCAATCAAAAGGAGAAAAAAATTATGGACAGATTTTTAGAAATTGTATTTGAAAGTCAGATTATCAACACTGCAGAAAAAGGAGATAAATCATCAAAATATTTTAAGCCGTTCTTTGATAAGCTTCAGGAGATCGTGAGTGAAAATGTCTTTGAAGAACTCATGGATTCTTTTTCAGAATGTGAAGTGAAAACTATTAACTACTATGCCGTAGAGGGAATGAAGCTGGCAATCGGTATTATGAATGGTTCTTACGTTCCACAGATTTAGGAGATAGCATATGACGGAACTGGTAAATGTTGAGGGAACAGAGTTATCTGTAAAAGAATACAACGGGAAAATGGTTGTAAGTTTTAGTGACATATGTGATGTTCACAAATGCGATAGAAAAAGACTCGTCAAGCATTTTGAAAGAAAAAGGAAGCATTTTATAAAAGATATTGATTACTTTGAAATCACAAGAAAAGAGTTGAACGACCTGGTGTCTCCCAACTCAAAGATAATGGGAAATCCATATATGAGAACATATTTATTTACTGAAACAGGGTATCTCATGATTGTAAAATGCCTTGACGATGATATGGCTTGGGATGTTCAGAGAGCACTTGTAAACGGATACTTTGCTTCAAAGAATCAGCAACCAACCACGGCAATCGAGGAAAAGCCGACATTAGAGCTTGAAACAGACTGGTTCTGTATCAACCGTGGAAAAATTAATTACATCTGCCGTTGCTACGACATTACATCAAAGGAATATATGCACCACTTACTTAAAGTTTTGGGAAGAACGTATAATTTTGATGAAGCAAAGAGAATTTACATTACAATGACCGGAAACTACAAGTGCAGAAATTCCGAAGTAATCACCTACTTTCCACAGCTTTCAGACCTCGCATCTAAAATTCTTCAGAAAGATTTAGAGGACTGTGCAAAAGAAGAGACACCATAACAGGGGTCTTTTCTATGCAAAAAAAGAATGCCCTCCACGACAAGGACACTCTTCTTTTAAAAATACATGTTTGATGCGCTTTTGCTGAAAAGTATTTCTACTGCTCAGCTGGTTTAAATTATAACCTGAACACCTACATTGTATCATTCAAGAAAAATTTACGCAAGCATTCTCATGTAATTTTTGATAATTTCATCAGCCAGTGTAAACACATTTCTTCCATAAGTGGCTAGGAAGTCTGCAACAATCTCTTCTACCTCAATCGGCATGGTAAGGTTGTATGAAAATGCAAACGCATGGCACAACTCATGGCAGAGAACACGGTCAAAGAATGAGCCATTGATTCTGTTGGAAATATAAATGTACTGTGTATTTCGGTCTGTCATTCCAAACGTGTATGTGTTATCAGAACGCATTAACATGGTGCTGTGTGGCTCTACAAGCCTTAAATTTCAAACGATACCATTTATCGTGAACATCTTACCACCTCCAACATAAAAGGGGCTAAATAAGCCCCTTATGTGTGTTATCCGATTTTTGTTACCAGTGCAGAAAGCTTGCTTTTAAGGACAGACTTCTCTTCCGGTGTGGCATCATTGATGATTTCGGACATATCCGTTGCCAATTCCGCCATGTAGGTGTTCAGGTCACGCACTTTTGCTTCCTTGTCCGCAGGAGTGTTAGCTTTGTGCAGTTCCTTATTTTCCATGTAGGCTCTACGGCTCATTCCGCTTCTGCCCTCTCTTGAATCACGCATGGAACCAGTAGATGCAGAAGATTCAGTGTAGTACATTCTTCCCATGTCTCTGTCCATGTCACGGTGATACATTTCCGGCGTCATGTGATAATAAGGCGGTTCCTCATATCCTCTGCGGTAGGTTCCACGACCTTTAGGTGCAAATCTCCCATCAGCATAGCGGTAATGGTCGTAAAAACGTTTACCACCGTCACCGTAACGATCAAACATTTCCATGACTTCGTCCGGGTCATATTCCTGCATGGTTTTTGTCAACTCACGGTAGTACATAGCTTCGGACAAGTCTTTCATCATGTCGATGACCTTTCCCATTTCGCAAGTATCTACCTTGTCAATTCCTTTGTCAAACTGCGCTTTAGCGCATTCAGAAAGTTTTTCAATCATTTCATGCATTCTTTTAACATCCATGATTTTTCACCTCCTACGCTTCACGAACGGCAATTAAATTACTGTTCTGCACTTCGATAGCCTGTGTAGAAGTGTTCTGAACCGCTACCGTGCTGCAACATCCACGAGGAACATCAATGTAAGCCTGTGCAGATACATTGAAGAAATTCTCTACTGCTGCCGGAGTTACAATCATTCTTGTGGACTGTAAAGGTTCCCCGTCTATTGCCAGTGCAAGGGAAATTTCCTCAACAGTTCCACCCGTGGGAATCTGAATGTTGCCGGAATAACTTACAAGGAATCTTGCACGACACTGATTAGTGATACCTCTTAACTTCACAATTCCGGATCCCTCTCTATGAGTGATACAGTTACTTCCATTCACTGCAGTTTCGGTAAAGGCAACGTCTGCTCCTGCTGCCACAGTCTGTAATGCTACTGCTGTATATTCAGCCATAATAAATACCTCTCTTTCAAAATCAAAGGGGCAAACCATGCAGTCTGCCCCATGTTGTCAGTAATTCTGCATAGCAGACATAACCATAAGGTTAAGTTACTCGATATGCAGTTTTAACATCCGCAACCAGTGTTGCAACCACACCCGTAATATACGTTAGGGTTGGGAACCTGATATGCAGGAATAGGTGCAGGTTTCACAGTGTTGATGATCTGCTGTGTCTGAGCCGCCATCTGAGTAGTGAGAAGTGCATTCTGCCGATCCTGTGAAGCTGCTCTGCGCAGATCGTTATTCTCTGCGGTCAGAGTTGCAATCTTGTCTTGGCATAAGTAGTCAAGGATTGCTCTCGTACCGGCATTTTGACTGTCGATAATGTCACGAGTGTTGTTGTTCATGGTGTTCTGCAATGCGCAAGTATTTGTTGCCATATTGTAGTTCACACCCTGGATAGCTTCACGGGTATCGCAGCAGCACTGCGCTAACTGTGCCTGTAAAGCGTTAGCATTCTGCATTCCTGCTACGGTGTCTGCATTGATAGCCTGTTGGATGCCATAGCCGGTCTGTAAAATGTTGGTATTTACGCCATTAAATCCGGTAAGCATACCGTTGTTTACAGCGTAGAATCCGTCACACAGACCGTTGTTGATTCCGTCCAGCTTACCGATGATAGACTGGGTATCGAACCCTCTTTGCAATGCAGAATCGGTGTAGTAACTGGAATTAGAGCCATTACCGCCCCATCCATTACCGCCCCAACCGCCAAAAGCAAAGAAAAGGACGAAAATAATAATCCACCAGGCACCATCGTCACCCCATGCACCGTTGTTTCCATATCCGCTGTTGGCAGGCATAACAGGCATGGTAAAGGGAGTATTGTTACTCTCAAACATAATTTTTACCTCCGTATAAGATTTTTTATACTTAATCTTGCAAGAATTTAGTATCTACTTCATAGGAAATTGACGCTTGAATTTTTCAAATTCGGAATCAAAATCTATGCCACGTTCCTTGGCAATATTTCTACCAAAATTTTCAACACCTAATATGTCACCTTTTTGCGCCATTCCCATTACATTTCTAATCATGGGATTCTGCATCATCTGACTATTTCCCATAATCCCTTGAATTATTTGCCGTGGATTTCCAATCCCTTTAGGCATCTGCATATGGTTCATCATATTCATTCAGCATCTTCCTTTCTTTGTGCCTGTGAAGTTTTTCTTTGCGATTGCGAAGATTTCAACTGCTCAATCTTTTGCTCCAGTTCATCAAAACGCTTCATAAATACCGCTGTGGCTTCGTCTGATAGGTCAAATTTCGTCTTTTCTGCGGTCTGCGGTGAATTGTTAGGGTTATCTTCCAAAACAGGCTTATAGATCCTTGTATAGATTTTTCCGTCTGCTCCCCAGGATTTAGCATAGATCTCTGACATATCCTGTTTAGGGAAAAATGCCGTATTGCCATCCATAGGAACCTCATTCGGTGCTATGCATTCCTGCGCTGGAACAATTCGACCGTACATCTGTACTGCGTTTTGTTGTGGCTGTTGCATAAATTGCTGTGACTGAAATTGTTCCTGCTGTGGCATAAACTGTCCGTACATAGGTGTCCTATACTGCGGATTGAAATAGTTCGGATTCATAATAGGCTGTGGCATGGCTATTCTCCTTTTCTTCCATTAATTCTATCTGTTTCGCAATTTCCACTTCATCAAGTGTCTGATATGTCGGTTTGTTCAAAAGTCCCAACGGACTGAAATTCATAAGCATTGCCAAGTTCTCCTATAACTTCCTCTGTGGCATGGACTACGATTGATTGATATTTAAGCGGAACACTTCCCATCTGTTCTTTACTAAAAATACGTTCCAGTGCTTCATCTGAAAATCTGAATTTTGCCATAAGGTCATTCCTCCTTATGCTTAAATTTTGGCATAAAAAAAGAAAAGAAAATTTCCATTTTCTTCTCATAATTTTCTCATTGGCATAAGGCTTTTCTACGTACCAATTACGTACCAATTTTTGTTATTTTATATAGATTTATAAAGAATTACGTTAATGTAAAAATATTGCAGAATGCCGTAAATATAAGTATTTGTAGGCATATAACGCATTATGTTAATATACGTTAAAAATGGCTTTTAATTACAATGCCCAGCTTCATGATTTATTTACCGTTCAGACCCACCAAAAGGATCTGCCTTT